>Ga0315548_1000914_pt1 | contig 26165 bp, 18 predicted proteins | sample SalMarSW160110MG_2_FD_202540 | JGI IMG/M metagenome (GOLD analysis project Ga0315548, IMG submission 202540) | Salt marsh sediment microbial communities from the Plum Island Ecosystem LTER, Massachusetts, United States - Salt Marsh Sediment SW1601-110 ... | reverse complement strand
GCAACGGCTTGCAATCAGCAGGCGGGGAAGTGACGTGCTTGTAACCGCTTCGGCAGGCACGGGCAAGACGGCTGTTCTTAGCGGCCGGTGCGTCGATATCGTCTCGGATAAAAAAACCTCGCCGGGTATCAGCAATATGCTTGTCCTGACCTTTACCGACGCAGCCGCTGAGCAGATGCAGCAGCGAATTAGAGAGCACCTGAAAGCACAACTCGCATCTGACAGGTCCAATACGCATCTTTTGACCCAGCTTACATTGCTCGCCGGTGCCGATATAAGTACAATCCATTCGTTCTGCAAAAGATTGATTTCAGAATATTTTTATCAGCTTGACATTGACCCCAATTTCCGTGTGATTGACACCGACGAGCAGACCCTGCTTAAGTTCGAGGCCCTTGAAAAGACCCTGGAGTGGGCCTGGGGCCAGGAGAATCTGCAGGCCGGACTCGATAAGCTTTTTTACGCCCGCGACCTGCGACCCAACGGAAGCCTCGCCGCCGGAATTATCTCAATTAGCGATTTTCTCAACTGTGTCCCCGCAACTGACAGATGGCTGCAAAAAGCGCTTGCTCTCACGCAACAAGCAAATCCCTTTGGAACAGAGCTTGGCAAAGAACAAAAAAAGGTTATCGAGGAAAGGCTCATCTTTATTCTCAACCAGCTTAATTTTGCCAAAAGGCTCTATGAGTCTCGTTCCGGCTGCAGCGGCTGGCCCGCAGACTCGCAGCAGCTTTTCGCAGAACGCCTCGAAAAATGTATCGAGTCGCTGAAAGCAGGCGACTGGAATAATTTTACCGCTCAGCTAAAAGATTTCGATAAGCCCAGGGTTTACAAGCCGAAGGATGTTGATAAGACAATCGCCGAGCTGATAGCTGAAGTGATTAGAAAATGTTTCGAACAGTTCGCCGCTCTTTCGCAGCTTGCTTTGTTAAATCCGGATTATCTCGACAGGATAAGCGGTTCAGTTAGTTTAGCAGCCAGGACTGCTGTTGAGCTTGTCAGGCAATTTGACCGCTTTTACAGCGATGCCAAGCGGGCAGTGAATTGTATGGATTTTGCAGACCTCGAGCATTACGCCCTCAGATTATTGGTCGAGCCTGATTCCCTGCCTGATGAAATCAAACCTTCCCAAACTGCAATGTCACTTCGCCGAAAATACCGCTATATTTTTGTTGACGAGTATCAGGACATTAATCCCGTTCAGGAAGCGATTATTAAAAGCCTCAGCAGCGGTGATAATGTCTTTGTTGTCGGTGACATCAAGCAGAGTATTTATGCCTTTCGCGGTGCAGAGCCTAAGATTTTTCTCGGCCAGCTCACCCCTGCCTCAATTGACCCTGCAGAACTTTCTAAACCTTTACGTGTTGACCTCAACGCCAACTTCCGCTCAGCCGGAGGTATCCTTGATTTTGTTAACAGGCTTTTCAGCAGGATAATGACAAAGGACTCCGCGGACATCGATTATGACAGCTCGGCCTTTTTGAAGCCGGCCTCGCAAAGACCAACCTCCGACAAAAAAGCAGCCGCCGTCGAGCTTCATATCCTCGACAGAGATGACAGGCAAAACGAAGCACAGCAGGATGAAAACGAATCAATTGAAGATGACCGGACAGATTCTGCATCACTGCGGAAATGCCAGGCTGCGATGATAGCTCATCGCATAAAACAGATGGTTGGTGCCGAATCCGACAAAGCCGCCTTGCAAATATATGACGAGCAGAAAGATTGTATGCGCGACGTCGAATACGGAGACATTGTCGTTTTGATGCGTTCGCCCGCCAAAAGGATAAATGATTATGTACAGTTACTGCGACTTTCAGGTATTCCCGTCAGCAGCAGAGGCTTTGCCGGCTATTTCGAGGCGACTGAAGTAAGCGATATGATGTGCCTGCTCAAGGTTCTTGATAATCCTCAGCGTGATATCGAGCTGGCTGCGGTTCTGCGAAGCCCCATTTTCAATGTCACCGACACCGAGCTTGCCAAAATAAGGATACACGAAGAAGCCTTGCAGCAGTGCAGAAGTTTTTACGACTGTGTGGCAGCGTATGTTGAAAGCGGGGAGGATGCCGACCTGTCGGCAAAGCTCGAAGAGGCCCTGCAGAAAATTGAAACCTGGCGTGATTGTGCCCGTGCCGGCAATCTTGCGGATTTGCTCTGGCAGATATATCGCAAGAGCAGCCTGTTATCATTTGTCTCGGCTCTTCCGGATGGCCGGCTCCGCAGGGCAAATTTGCTCAAGCTGCACGACAGAGCGATACAGTTCGAGGCCTTTGCCAGCAGCCGCCAAAGCGTCTCACTCGGCAGATTCGTCGAATTTATCGAAAGACTCGAACAGGCAGGAGCTGAATGGGCACTCGCAGAGCCGCTCAGCCTGCGCGAAAACGCCGTTACAATCACAAGTATTCATAAAAGCAAAGGGCTGGAATTTCCCGTCGTAATTGTCACTGAGCTTGATAACAAATTTAACGTAACCGAGTTGAGCCGCGAATTCATTACCGATGCGAACCTTACCCTCGGCCTTGAGCTCATCGATAAAGCAACGAATTCGAAATTGACCTCGCTCGCTCATCAGGTCATCGCCGAGAAAAAGCTGCGCACCGCCTTAGCAGAGGAGATGCGAATTCTTTACGTTGCCGCTACGCGAGCAAAGGACAGATTGATTTTAACTGGCGCTCGGGGCGCAAAACACTGCCGCGATATCTTGCTGCGGGGCTTTTTCTCCGCCTCTGAGAAAGCAAGCGGCCAGCTTCAATGCTGCAATAGTTTTTTAGACTGGATTCTGTACGGACTCGCCGACCAGAGGAATCTGCGCGAGGCTTTTGAAACCGGCTTTGTTGATGAGTCTGTCGATAACGACCTGTTCGATTTCAGACTTTACGGTAATGATGAACTCAAAGTTCTTTCAGATTATATAGAATCCTTGCGGTCAGGCAGAATAAAGGAACCAAAAAAGGCAAAAACTGAATCGGTTTCACAGCAGCGGATTCTTGAACAACTCAAAGAGAATATCAACTGGCGGTATCAATACGAATCAGCTTCAGCTCTGCCTGCCAAGCGCACCGTGACACAGCTTACCCACAGCGGCGATGAATTCGCACGCCTCGAGCATTCCAGACCTTTCGAGCGAGAGCCCGTCGCCTCTTTGCCCAGCCCTCCTGCCGGCCGAATCGATAGCCGCATCATCGGTACAGCCGCTCATCTTGTGATTTCCAGCATCGATTTAACCGCTCCAGTGACGAAACAATCGGTTGAAAAGACGAAACAAAAACTTGTGAAAGCGGAGGCTATGAGCAAAACCGTTGCTGATAGCATTGATGCCGAATCGATAATTGGCTTTTTCAAAAGTCAGCCGGGCCGACTGGCAACCAAAGAGGGCAATGTCGTCTGGCGGGAATGGCCGTTCACTTTCGCTTTGCCTGTCTCGCAAATCGCCAATTCATGCGATGAAACAATCGTCGTGCAGGGTATAATAGATATGCTGATTATAACGCCTGAAGGGCTTATAATAGTGGATTTTAAGACCGACAGCATTGCCGCCGACTTGGTGAAAGAGCGAGCAGAGCTGTATCGAAGCCAGCTTGACCTTTACGCCAAAGCCGCCCAGAGTATTCTCAAAAAGAGCGTTCTCGCCAAATGGCTGTACTTTCTCAACTGCAATATCGCTATGGGAATCCGGTAAATTTCTCTTGAGTGCCGTTTTTTTGTTTGTACAATAGATTTTCTGCAATTTAAGTTGCTCCTTAAATATAACGATGGTATTAAAAATAAAGATGTCAATGGAGATAGTTTGATTATGACAGATGCACCAAAGGCAAATGCGGTAGTAGGTCAATCCGGAGGCCCGACAGGAGTGATTAATGCTTCTCTTGTCGGCGTAATAGAAGAGGTCTGTAAGCACGAAGAGATTGAAAATCTTTACGGTGCGATACACGCGGTCGAAGGCATCGCCGCTGAACAATTCATCGACCTGAAGCAGCTTTCGGTTCAGGTCCTCGAAGGTATGGCCAGATGTCCCTCAGCGGCCCTCGGCTCGAGTCGTGAAAAGCCGAAGGAGGAAGATTGTAAACAGATTTTCGAAGTTTTCAAAAAGCGTAATGTCAGGTATTTTTTCTATATAGGCGGCAACGATTCCGCTTATGCCGCTCACATTATCAATATGATGGCAGCCGACGTCGGTTATGAGATGCGCGCCTTTCATATACCGAAAACCATAGACAATGATTTGCTCGTAACCGACCACTGCCCGGGTTACGGCACAGCGGCAAAGTTTGTGGCCAGCGCGCTCATGGGTGACGATTTGGATAATAAGGCACTTCCCGGTATTAAAGTTGATGTCGTAATGGGAAGAAACGCAGGATTTTTGGCTGCTGCTGCAGCTCTGGGAAGACGCCAGGAAAGTGACGGGCCGCACCTTATATATTTTCCCGAAAAGACAGTGCCGGAAGAAAAACTGCTCAGCGATGTTGAGACTGTATATAAGAGGTTTGGCAGATGTGTCATTGCCGTCAGCGAGGGCATACGTGATGTGGACGGCAAAACCTGGACAGAAAAGATTTTGGAGAAGAATGAAAAAGATCCTTACGGTAATATTCAGCTTTCAGGTACCGGGGTCCTGGCCGACTACATTGCAGGCCGGATTAAAGCAAAAATCAAAGCAAAAAGGGTCAGAGCTGATACCTTTGGCTATCTGCAGAGAAGCTTTGTCGGATTCCAGTCACCTGTTGACGTTGAAGAGGCCAGAAGATGCGGCTGGCAGGCTGTCAAGTTCTCGATGAAAGAGCAGAGCGGCTCGGTGGCAATAAAACGAATCGGCAACGGTGACAACTATGCTGTTGAGCTGTTCAGTACCGAATTGAAAAATGTCGCCGAAAAGTCGAAAGAGATGCCCGATGAGTTCATCAATTCAGAAGGAAATGGAATAACACAGGCCTTTATTGACTATGCAATGCCTCTCACCGGCGGCCTGCCAAAAACATACTTTCTTGGCGACTACCCGAGGGTATAACAGACTTGAAAAAAGCTTTTTGCGGTCGTAAGCTGTCGGCTGTATAAAGCAGGTTTTGTTGTTAATAATCTTTTGCAGGCGGTAACAAAATGGAGCATCTCGATTTCACTATCACTTCACTCGGCCGAAGTGACATAAAGTCACCCGTCGAGCTGTCTAAAAGAACAGGAGATTACCTGGCTAACTACGTCGATGACAACCAGCGTATCATTTATGATATCGAGACAGTCTCGGATGCCGGCAGCTTGAAATTACCCGCAAATCGGCTTGTTGAGGTCGCAGGGCCGCGTGAGATGATTTTCTTTAAACCGGCAGACGTGCACGCGGCAATCGTAACCTGTGGCGGTCTCTGTCCAGGCCTGAACGATGTCATACGCGCTATTGTTATGTGTCTGTGGTATCGTTACGGCGTAAAAAAGATTGCCGGTATAAGATACGGCTATCGCGGTTTTCTTCCCGAGTTTAATCTGCCCGTTATGCAGCTTTCACCAGAGCTGGTCGATGATATTCACCGCAAAGGCGGCACCATTCTCGGCTCATCGCGGGGTTACGGTGACAGAACCGCCGAAATAGTTGACAGCATCGAAAAGATGGGTATCAATATACTCTTTACAATCGGCGGCGACGGCACCCAGAAAGGCGCCCTGAATATCTCAAGGGAACTTGAAAATAGAAAACTTAAAGTTGCCGTTGTCGGTGTCCCCAAAACGATTGATAATGACCTCAGCTTTGTTCAGAAGTCTTTCGGTTTCCAGACAGCCGTCTCGAAGGCTGTTGACGCAGTTTCCGCGGCCCACACCGAAGCTCACGGAGCGATTAACGGTATTGGTATCGTTAAGGTAATGGGCCGACAGTCAGGTTTTATCGCCGCCCACACGGCTCTTGCAATCAACGACGTCAATTATGTCCTTGTCCCCGAGGTGCCTTTTGAGCTTGATGGCGATAACGGCCTGCTCGCCCATCTCGAAACAAGATTAAAAAATCGTCATCACGCCGTAATCCTTATCGCCGAAGGTGCCGGCCAGAACCTTGTCAGGGAAAGCGGCCAGGTCGATGAATCAGGAAATTTAAGGCTTGTCGATATCGGCCTTTTTCTTAAAGACAAAATTACAGAATACTTCAAAGAAAAGAACATTGAGATAGGCCTCAGATACATTGACCCCAGTTATATAATCAGGGCCGCCCCCGCAAACTCGGATGACTCGATTTATTGTGAGAGATTGGGTGTCAACGCTGTTCACGCCGCGATGGCCGGCAAGACCGCGGTTTTAATAAGTCTTATCAATGACCATTTCGTCCACGTGCCGATGAAAATGGCTGTCGCCAAAAAGAACCATATCGACCCCGACGGTTCTCTCTGGCGCGACGTCATCGAAGCCACAGGCCAGCCCCTGCTTATGACTAATCCCTGACCCGCTTTAATTTTACATTCATAATTATTTTTTGCTACCTGTTCGTCAAAGATTCATCAAAGAGGGATTTAAGATTTGAAATTATTTCTCTACCTTATCAGTGCAAAACTCGTTAATCCTGTTATCTCGTCTAAAAAATCCTGAAGATATATGCAAGGCAATAGTAGATGCCGGCGGCGATAAAAATCAGCCCCGTTACCGTGCGAATCCACTTCTCGACAACTGTTATTTTATCAAAAGCCTTCGAGACCATTTTCGCACTAAAGGCCAGCAGGAATGCAAAAAAGACAACCGGTAAAGCCGTACCAATACCGTAAACGGCAGGCAGAAGAAATGCAGACTTATGCTCAATTGCAACAGGGATGAGAGTTCCCAGAAACAAAGCTGCCGATACCGGGCAAAACGATAAGGCAAAAATCACACCAAGAATAAATGCGCCAAAGATACCCAGTGCTTCAATTCGCTTTTGGTTTTTCTCGCTCAGTCCCGCCCCTTTTGGTGAAAAGCTAATCAGCTCGAGAAGTATCATTCCCACGATAATCAAAACAGGGCCGAGCAGCTTGTTCATTACGGGTTCAATCTTGAAATATAATCCTTCGCCGGCAACAACACTATTGACAATCAAAGCGCCTATCAAAGTATATGTCATCATCCTGCCGAGCGTGTAAAGCAAGCCGGTCAGCAGAATGTTTTTCGTTTTGCCGATATTCCTGTCAATAAAAGAAATAGCCAGAATATTCGTCGCCAAAGGACACGGGCTAATTGAGGTAAGGATACCGAGCCATAACGCTAAAAAAGCTCCCGTCACCATCCACATTTCTTACTCCGATACGAAAAACTCAGTTATCTCATTCGTGATATAATTCTTGAACGCGGTTTCATCATCTACAAGGACCCAGATTTTATCGAGATTCTTATACTTCGTTTCTTTGCCGTCCTTTACTTCCGAAAGGATAATCGATTTAGTCACAAGCTTATAATCGTCGATAAAATGCTCATTGCCCGGCTCTTCGACATTGACTACTTTCCATTCAAGCTCGCCTGTTTTGACCTGCCCGGAAAATTGGTCGTCTATAACCTGCTGCGTATAACTTTCAAATTTTTTACATTTAACACACCGCACGTTCGTTCGAAAATAATAGACAACCGTTTTATTTCCATCGCTGTTTTCAGCAGGCTGATTTTGGATTTGTGCCCCAGGCCGCTTTTGTGTCTGCTCCGAGCCTTTCTCTAAAGCATCAGGTTTTTGCTTTAGCTCTTTTGCAACCAGAAATACAATACTGGCCAATACAAACAAAATTAGCACAATCGTAATAATATTTTTAGGTTTCAAATTCATCTCCTTTAATTTACTCAAATTAGCTGTTTTATTTCATCAACACTTAAAACCTTACCAGCCGATACAACCTTACCGTCAATTGCAAGGGCCGGTGTCATCATCACGCCAAAACTCATAATCTTATTTATATCGGTGACTTTTTCTATTTCGCATTCAATCCCCGATTCTTTCGCAGCAGCTTCTACGTTTTCCGCTAATCTTTTACACTTCGGACAGCCTGTGCCGAGTATTTGTATCTTTATCATAATCCTGTCCCTCAAAAAAACGCACCGAAAATCAGCCCTGTTATGCAGGCCATAACAATTACCAGCGTTATATAAACCAAGGTTTTTTGCGTCCCCAGAACAGAACGTATCACAAGCATATTCGGCAGACTCAATGCCGGCCCTGCCAAAAGAAGTGCAAGTGCAGGTCCTTTGCCCATACCGGAACCCAAAAGCCCCTGCAGAATCGGCACCTCTGTCAGTGTTGCAAAATACATAAATGCACCGGCAACCGCAGCGAAAAGATTTGCACGAACAGAATTTCCCCCTACAGCAGCATTGACCCACTTCGAAGGTATAAGGCCCTGCTCACCCGGCCTGCCAAGAAGAAAACCGGCGACAAGAACACCGATAAAAAGTAAAGGCAGAATCTGAACTGCAAAGCCCCACGTTGACTCAGCCCAGTCTTTAAGCTCACCGGCCTTGAACCACAGTGATAATGAAATAATCAAAATCAAAGTAAATATGCCTGTGATAATCCATTTAATTGAAAAAATTGTATGCCAGAGTTCGGACTGCCCGGCTGGTTTTGCCCAATTGGCAAAAACCAAAATGCCGACCATCGAAGCGAAATATATTATATTTTTCCATAACGGCCGGCCGCTTTCTGTTTGGGGCGTTATCGTTTGGCTGACTGCTTTGGTAATCTGCTCTTTGCGGTATATCAGGTGCATCAGCAGGCCTACGATAATACTGAATGTAATTGCGCCGACGGCCCTGGCAATGCCAATTTGAAGCCCTAAAACTCTTGCTGTCAGGATTACTGCAAGGATATTTATTGCAGGACCGGAGTATAGAAATGTTGTTGCGGGCCCCAGACCTGCTCCCATTTTATATATCCCCGCAAAAAGAGGCAGAACTGTGCAGGAACAAACGGCGAGAATCGAACCTGAAACGGAGGCAACGCCGTAAGCTAAAAATTTATTCGCACCAGCTCCCAGATATTTCATTACCGATGCACTGCTCAAAAAAACCGAAATTGCACCGGCTATGAAAAAGGCTGGAACAAGGCACAAAAGTACATGCTCTCTTGCATAGTCTTTTGCGAGTCTTAAAGATTCACCCAACGCATTATTAAACCTCGGCGAGTCAGCCGGTAGAAAGTAGAAAACTAAAAAAACACCTCCTATCAACGACAGCTTTTTCCAGTTGTTCTTAAACCACATAAAACTGCCTTTATACCGCTCTGAGCAATTTGCGCTCTTCTTTCGCCTGCTGTTTTAAGACTCCGTTGATACAGCTTAAAAAATCCAGCACGCAGGGGCACTTAAGTTTATAGATGACTTTCAGCCCTTCTTTTCGATACCCTATTATGCCGGCATTTACCATAATCGATAAATGTTTTGAAACATTGGAGCGCTCCGAGCCGACAAACCGGGCAATATCGCAAACGCACTGCTCGCCGTTCTTTAGAAATTCAGCGACGGCAATTCTTATCGGATGTGAAATTGCTTTTAAGATTAAGGCCTGCTTTTCCAGAAGGAAAAACTTGTTTTTACTTATCATTGTCTGAGCCCTTAAATATATAACTATGTGAATATATACTCATATAGTAACATATTGTTCGAAAATTGTCAATAAAGTTTTTCCCGCCAAGTAGGCAGAATTTCCAGAAAATTCTGTAATCCCGTCCAAAATCTCTGCGCTCTACGCGAGCTCTGCTGTGGGATTTCTTTTTTATTTTTAATTTGAATTTTCTATTTTTACTTTTTTATATTTAATATAACTCTCGTGTCTTTTCGCAAAAACCTGCTGTTGGATTTTATCCTTGCGACCGCGATATATCGATGAAAAGCAATATACATCCCCTGATACCCCTAATGAAAACAGGAAATAAATTTATTTTTTTTCTTTAAGATTAAACCGGATTTTTCTGAACCGCTGCTGACTTGCGTCTGTATTATAAAGAAATTGTGGGCGGGATTAGACACAACAGAAAAATAGAGGTAGTATCTGTAAACTTTGTATTAACTTTTTAAGGAGCGATTATGATGAAGTCTAAGTATGTATTGATTTTAGCAGCGATTGCTGCTGTACTGATGATTGGTTTGGTGGCCGCTGTTTCTGTAAATTCGACTGCAAAGGCCGGCGGCAGTAGCCAGCAGGGCATTTCAACAAATGCCTGTCCTTTTGTTTCCTCTGCTGTCCAGCAGGTTTCCGACGGCTGTTGTAAAAGCAAATGCAACCTGAGCTGCGCTAAAGATTGCTGCAAAAAGAAATGTGACCCGAACTGCACTAAAGATTGCTGCAAAAACAAATGTGATCACAATTGCACCAAGTAGTGCGGTTAAAACATTTTTCAAGTATTCGAAAAAGAGCTGTGCATAAGGCACAGCTCTTTTTATTTTTCTACATTATTCACTAATTTTTTTCGTTAGTATCTTTTCAAGCAATTTCGTTGTTGATTTTTTTCTTTTGACTTGTGACTTTTGACCTACCTCTTAGTGTTTATTTGTGTTAATTCGTGGCTATTTTTTCTTTTGACTTTTGCTCTTGTGACTTGTGCACTTATTTTCTCTGTGCTCTCAGCGAACTTTGCAGTTAATCTTATCTTAAATCAATTATTTTTTTTGTTCAATTTCATGGTTCAATTTTTTAATCTGTGTCAATCTGTGTAAATCCGTGTCTGATGAATTTCTTTTTTCCGCGTTCTCGGTTAGCTCTGCGGTAAATATGTTATGCAAAAAGAGCTTCGACGAATTTTCCCGGGTCGAACTCGGCAATATCTTCCGGTTTTTCTCCCAGGCCGACGAACTTTACCGGTATGTCGAGCTGGTCCTTTATCGCTATAACAATCCCCCCGCGGGCGGTACCGTCCAGCTTTGCTAAAAATATTCCGCTGACGTCGATAGCTTCGGTGAACATCTTCGCCTGCGCGATTGCGTTCTGACCCGTCGTCGCATCGAGCACCAATAGAACCTCATTCGGCGTCCCTTCAATCTTCTTTGCCACGACGTCCCTGATTTTTGTCAGCTCCCGCATAAGGTCTTTTTGCGTATGCAGCCTGCCCGCCGTATCGAGTATCAGAAAATCCGCACCTCTGGCCAGTGCCGCCTCGCAGGCATCGAACGCAACAGCAGCAGGGTCAGAGCCGCTTTTTTGCTTTACTATTTGTACCCCGATTCTTTCCGCCCATATACTCAATTGCTCAACCGCCGCCGCCCGGAATGTATCGCACGCAGCAACGATTACTTGTTTATCGTTCCTGCTTAAAATATATCCTAATTTTGCGATACTGGTCGTTTTGCCTGAGCCGTTCACGCCCGCAACCAGAATCACCGTGGGCGGGCTTTGCGACATATTCAGCTCTCTGTCTCTTTTGGGCCAGTAGCTTTTGATATGCTCTTTTAGAAACGGCACAATATCGTCGGTCTTCTCGATTTGTCTTTTTCTGTAAGCCTCCCGCAGGTCCGTTATCAGTTTGTCGGTAGTCTCTACACCGATATCATCGCTTATCAGGGTTTGCTCGAGCTCGTCAAGCAGCTCGTCGTCTATATTTCTGCCGAGACTTATTATGCTCGTCAGCGAACTGCTTATCTTGTCTCGCGTCTTGCCAAGCCGCTCCTTTATATACTGTGCCGTTTTAGTGAATATTCCCATTTCTATATACCTTTGTAAGGTTCTTACCTGTAAAGCCTTAATGATATGGGTATTGACTAAGAATTCAAGACATTTGCTTGTTTTATCCAAATTAAAATATATGCAAAGATTTTCAAATCAGACTTTTTTCCTTTGACAAAGCACAACTGCAAGGTTAGATTTCACAGTTGTTATCAAACCGGTGTTGTAAAGCGTTTTTTTATTCATAGTTTTTTAATTTAGCAGGGATGCTTGTCGGCAGAAATGCCTGTAGGTGTCTTGGATTCAGAAGGGACAGTTTTGGCGGCGAAGACGGTTGAGGAAGTTTTTAGCCAGATAGTCGAGCGCACAAAAGCGCTCGACCCGGCTAACGCACGCAAGTGGTTCGATGAGCTTGCACCAGCTCGTTTTAATGGCGGCCTGCTGCTGGTTGCCTGTCCCGACACCGCCACCGTCGAGTTTCTGCGCGATAACTGCAGCTCAAGTTTCACTCGTGCTGCTCAGCAGGTTACAGGCCATCTCGTTACTGTCGATTTCGAATGTTTGCCTGCTGAGAGTTTTGCTAAAAAGGCTCAGCGTACTGACGGCCGCCTCAAGCTGCATCCCGATTACACGTTTTCAAATTTCGTTGTCGGCCCGAGCAATCGCCTCGCCCACGCTTCCTGCGTCGCCGTCAGCCAGTCGCCCGGCAATACCTACAATCCTCTTTTTCTTTACGGCAATTCAGGCCTGGGCAAAACGCATCTGCTGCACGCCGTCTGCAAAGAAAGTAGCGACAAAAACGGTAAAATGGTAATTCAGCTTCTCAGCTGTGAGGATTTCGTCAACCGTTTTATCCGCGCAATTGAGCAGGGCAACCTCGCAGGCTTTCAAAGCCAGTTCCGCTCCGTAGATATGCTCGTCATCGACGACATTCAATTTCTCAGTGAGCGCGAGCAGAGCCAGGAGGAATTCTTCCACACATTCAATACTCTTTATCACAACAGCAAACAGATTATCCTAAGCGCTGACAGCCCGCCCGCTGAGATACCTTCGCTCGAAGAGCGTCTTATCAGCAGATTCAACTGGGGCCTGGTAACACGAATCGACCCCCCAAGTCACGATACAAGGGTCGCAATCGTCCAGAAGAAAGCCCATCTTAGAGGCCTGGACATCTCCGAACCCGTTGCAGACTACATCGCAAGAAAGGCCCAGTCCAATATCAGAGAGCTCGAAGGCGCCTTAACCGCTATTTACGCAGTAGCTACGACTACCGGCTCCGAAATTACGCTCGAACTGGCCCAGACCGCCCTTAACGGCCAGCTCGAATCCGCAGCCAGGCACATCTCCATCAGCGACATCATTGACGTTGTTACCGACCATTTCGACGTCCGCCTCGCCGATTTGCAGAGCAAGAAGCGCAGCCAGTCCATCACACTGCCGCGTCAGATTTGTATGTACCTCGCCAGAAATCTGACCCGTCACAGCCTCGAGGAGATTGGCGGCCATCTTGGCGGCCGAGACCACACCACCGTTATGCACGCCTGCGGCAAAGTTGACAACTTAAAAAACGCCGACCCCAAAATGAACGCCACACTCGCCGACCTTGAAAGAAGAATCACTCAGCCTTCAAAAGTTTAACGTCGTCTAATCCCGCACCTATTTGATTTATTCCAGGGAAATAAAAAAGAGAACAGTGATTGGCCTGTATAATCAATTCTTAAAGCCAGGATTGAATCCGGCTTTATAAGTACCCTTAAGAAAAAAATGAGTTTTCCAACTGTTTAATACGACTGAATCGAATAAAAAAGGCCGTGCTATCTATCACGGCCCTTTGATTAATTAAAAAATCAAACCTGAATCTATGCTTTACGTTTTCTCAGCAAAGCCAGACCTCCAAGACCGAATAACAGCATCGAGGCTGGTTCGGGAATAGCCCTGACCTCGATAACAAAGTCGTTAAAGTCTCTGTCAGATGAAGGATAGCTGCCCGTAAGGTCTTCCCAGAACAGCAGCCAGACCGTCCAGTCGGTTTCAAGGCCTTCGACTTTATAGGTGACCATATGGTCCAGCTCGTCATCATTGTAAGAATCTTTTGACCAGTACTCGTCACCGTTTGGTTTAGTGCCCCAGAGGAAATCACCTGAAATACTAATCGGAACGACTGTCCCGAGGCTAACGTCGTCGTGAGTGAGCAGCTGATAATAATCGGTTCCTGACCCGCCTCCGTTCCAGCCGAATGACTGGTCGTGTGCGGCATACTTGGCCTGAGCGGTAACGCTGGTCAGGCCGTCGGTCCAGACCTGGTCTACATTGCCCTCATCTCCGGTAACGATGTGGATGATTTCAGTAAGGTCATCGGTGTCAAAAACACGAAGTGCCGTAACTGTGCCGTTTGAAAATTCCGTCCAGTGGCCGTAACCTAAATCTGTTCCGCTTCCTGTAAAAGTCCCGCCGTAAATATCATCGAGTATTTCACTATGGCTTAATTCCACTCCCGGAGGCTCTCTGACCTCAGTATAACTCCACGCAGCAAAAACGGGGCTGCAGCTCCATATAAACAGCAGAACCGCAACAACTATGAAGCACCCTTCTCTTCTTCTCACCACCTGCTCCTCTTCTTCTCTTTTCATCCTTTTACACGATAAAAAGCTTTATCGTGTACTTAAAACGGTGGGGTCTACTCCAAACCGCACCTCCTGTTTATTAAAGATATTTTATATCGGACCTTCGGCGAAGTCAATAAAAAAATAGAAAAATTTTTATTTTTTTTGTCTTATTTTCGACTTTTCTATAAAAATCCCACTTTTGGGCTGAAAACCGGTTTTTAGCCGAAAAAACCCTTTTTCAGCCTTTTTTTCCTTAATATATTGAATCTAATCGCTGATTTCGCTGATTGACACTGATTCTTTTATATTTAGCCTGCGGTTCTTGTCCGCCGTAGTCTTGACGAAGGCGGATTACCGCAGGTTTTCTGTTGATTTTAACCGCAGATTTGCGCAGATTTTCACAGATTTTATTATCTGTCATTCCCGCGGAGGCGGGAATCCATAACTTTTTAGCCCCTTGCACTGCAAGGGTTTTTCTTTTCGCCATAGAGCCTCAACCGTAAGGTAGGGGTTATTGTTTTATATTTAGCCTGCCGTTTCACGGCAGGTTTGTTTATTTATTGAGGGTTGTCGTTAAAATTGTTTAGCAGTCGCCGGCCTGTCCTGAGCAATGTCGAAGGATTTGCCGCAGGTTTTCTGTTGATTTTAACCGCAGATTAATACGGATTTTCGCTTTTATTTATTTTTTTGCTGCTTGTTTATACTCCTTTAATAAGCTCAATACTATTTCTTCATAACCTCTAATGTTGGTTCTGTTTCTTTTGAATTCTGGCACTGTCAAAAGTTGCTCAATTGTTGTAGGTGGATTGTTAAGTATAGCCTCAATAGTGACATTAAACAAAACAGCAAAATTTGGGATTCTTTTATCATCAGCTATTACCCATCTTAACTTTACAAATACGCTCCTGAAGTATTCTTTTACTTCTTGTATTTTCTTGGGGACTTTTCTGTTTTTTGGTCTCACAGAGTCCAGGATATTTTTAGATTTCTCTGGTGTTAAATCAAGTACCTCCTCGGGAATTATGTATCCTGTTCCATGAAGGTAATCCTTTAATCGTGGATAGTTTTTAGATACGACAGAGAAAACTTTTTGTAACTTCGATTTACTATCTGTTCTGATCATCATTTCGTTTGTGCGATGGTTAAACGAGAGCACATTTAAGCTTCCAGCATATAATATATGAGTATCTATAGCAACTATTTTTTCATGGGTGCCATAATGTTGATATATTTCTATTCCTATATTTTTTAGTTTATTGTGTAGTTCTTCTAGCTCTTCAGCTCTTGTCATTTGCTCCCTTGGGGGTTTAGTAAATATCTTAATTTTTACTCCCTTAGATAAAAGATTGGTGAAGTGAGGCATTAACCTCTCTATTCGATTAGTGCTCATATAACCTGATATGAAAATAACCTCTTTCGCAGCATTTTTTAAATCTTTAATCAGGTGTGGATAAAAACTCTTTTGGTTGAACACTGCTTCTTTTCCTAGAATTTCCTCTTCCTCGAATAGCACTAAGTCTGGTGATTCATCAGCAGGTACATAATAGGGAACGAGACAAGATCCATCTATGACTACCTCTCTGTTTACCAAATCAGATATAATATTTCTAATGACTGAATTCCCGGGCAAGTTGTTTAACATATGCTTATTATGAGATATTATGACTAATTTCTCCCTCGGCCTTGAAAACGCCACGGTAAGCAATCTCAGCGCATTATTCTCACTTTTTTTCTTTCCTTTATATACTTCGTGTTGATCATTTACTAAAACTCCAATTTTTTTTCCTCCGGGTGCCTCTACAAGATCGAATATTACATATTTCCTTTCTATTCCTTGGAAGGTATGGACGGTTCCTAAGTCCACACCTTTAAAACCTGAATCCATCAACATTTCTCTTCCAAAACCAGACTGGCTTCTATAAGGAGTTATGATTCCTATATCTTCTTGTTTAATGTGATTGTCATCAATTAAATCGTGAAGAATTCTCTCGGTTATCTGAGTATGGTAAAGGTTGTAACGGGAGGAGGATTTTGGTCCAGTTTTTTCAGTTGACATACAAGCATTTGCATTTGAGGTATCTATTATGATTACCCGATGTTCGGGGATTGGAATTAGATTATTATATTTGTTGTATTGCTTATCAATTTTCGGCCTTCTGTCATGTAATTTTCCATTGTAGAACCTAATATTCACAATTTTAAATATTTCATCATGCATTCTATATTGATTATTCAAACTCCGAATGCGAGTGTCGTCAGGCTTCTCTTCTACAGCATCTGCTTCTTGGAATACATCCTTTTTGAGCCATCTTTCAGCAGCAATTGTGTTTGCTAATTTTATGGGTGCTAACTGGTTGGGATCTCCAAATATTAGTACTTTGTGCTTACTCAAAGAACATACATAAAACAACATTGGTAAAGGCGCAATGCTGGCCTCATCTATAGCGACAACGTCAAACTGCATGTTCATCAAAATTGGATCGGTGAATGTTTTTGCTAATGTACTCACTACCACATTTGCATTATTTATAACTCCTTCGTTTAATTTAGAAATCCTTTCATCAATATCAGTGATCTTTGACCTTGTCTCCTCTAAAGCGCTTCACGTTTCTTTTAAAACACTTTCTATGTGCTCTATGTTTATCTCCTCTGTAAGACTATCAAGCTTCTCCGAAAGAGAAGTATTCAGTTTCTCTAGTTCATTTGAAAGCAATCTCAATCGTTTCTCTTCCTCAAGTCGATTTCTAATTTTTCCTTTCTTTATATTATTCAAATTCTGAACAGCTAATCTCAGCTTTTTTGGCCATGTTCCTTTGAAAAAATTAATTATTGCGTTTCTTCTCTCTGCGATGGATAAGAGTTCATACTTTTCAGAGATAACCCGGTTTAACTCGTTCTCTTCCTGGGTGTATTTTTCTATAACATGTTTGCTTGCAGAAATATTTTCTTTGCATCTTTCTACTCTTTCTTTTGTTTTTTCGCATTCCAAGAATATTTGCTTACATTCATAATATCTCTTATTCTTTTCGATAAGGGAGTTTATTAAATCGGTTAGTTGTTGTTTTTCTTCTCCTAATTCTTTGGTTAAACGGTCGTATATTGTATCGATTGTAAGAGACTTTATCCTTGGATTCTGCAAAACAGGTGTCCCAATCCTGACAATTTCACCCTTAGTAAGCAAACTCTCGATTGTTTCTTCGTGTTCGTACCTAATAAAATGCTCGATTACATTATCGCAAGCAATATTAGTATGACAGGACACCAAAACTTTCAGCCCATTGTTAGCGAAATCATTGACAACATTGACTAGGGTTCTTGTCTTACCTGTCCCAGGAGGCCCATGAATAAAAGAAACTTCGTTTCCAAGACAAGCCTCTATGGCGCTTGTTTGACAAGAGTCAGGTTCTTTTCCGTTATTGTCTAGTAAGGTAAAAGTCGGTTTCCCTGCGGCACATTTTACAGGAATGTAATTGAATACCTTTAACGGCAAATTAGCACTCCGTGCTCTAAAACCCAATAACAACAATGCTTCTTTTAATTTTCTAAGCACATAGGTTGCATCTATTTTTAAAAGAGCAAAAGGGATTTGTGCACCATCAAAACCTGTAATGCGAACGTTAATCTTGAATTCTAAAAAGCTGACGATTGACGCTCTATAATTTCTCCCCATAATTTCTATTTGCGCAGGTGTTTCATCTGCAACTGGCACTTTTCTTTCTACACTGAATTGATATATCCTTTCTCTTGCTATCTCTCCGATACATTTGCCTTCTTTCAATACTAAGGTTCTATCTCCTCCCAAAGTTTTGACTGCTTTTATTTCATCTTCTAAAGCTTTATCAAACTCAGCTAATAATCCACTAAAATCATGAGGAGTTTTCTCCTCTTGCATCGAATAATCAAAGGACGTTTTACATTTAGGACAAGTTACTTTTAACGTGCTTGAAATATTGGGTATCCTTAATTTTTGCCTACAATCAGGGTTTTGGCAAATAACTATAATTTTATCTTCGAGGATTTCTTCTGTCGGATCTTCTATTTTGTAAAGTTCACCCCTATCTTTGTTAAAAAAGAAAGTTTTAGAGCAATCATCGTAAGGACATATATATCGACCTGAGTCTAAAACTTCTGATATATCTAATAACTTTTCACAGTAAGGACATTTTTTATTCATAAGCTAATGCTCAATCCTGAAAAATGGTTCTGATTTCTTACAATATGAAATGTTATTATCGCATTTTCGAATAAATTGACAAGTAATTTAATCTTTTAAGATAAAAGAAATCATCGTAATCAGCAATTGTATAGTTCGTTTCTTTTCGTGGCTATTTCTATGCGGTTTCTGCCTTCCTCCGTCCACTGTCATCTGTCCTCCGCCAGAAACTCACATTTTCGCTGACTTAAAGGAGACGAAAGATTTGTTTTTGGGGTGAAAGTGCATTTTTCTGCTGACTTATAAATATAAGCGATTGTATTGCTTACGGGGACGAGGAAGGTTTTGCTGTAATATTGTTTTTATTTGCTGACTTAAAGAAATGAAAGCGAAAAATCGCTTTCGTGGACGAAGGATTTTTTTGTGGAACAGCTTGCTTTTCAAAGCAAAAAATCCTGAGTACACCCAAGTCAGCAAAATATCCTATCAATCCTGTTATCTTGTCTAAAAAACAGTGTTAATCGGTGTAAATCAGGGTCAGAAATCTCTGTGAACTTTGCGTTCTCGGTGGCAAAAAAATCTAAAATTTTTATTGATAAAACGGCCTTAACTTGTATAATACCTTTGTGTGTTAGAAAACACACGTAGGGAGGAAAGCATGCCCGACCGTAGCTTCGAGAGAAGCGTAGGCGGGTTCCTCAAGCGGCTTGTCTCGCCGAAGTCTTGACGTAGGCGGAAGAACCGCACGGTTCAGAACAGCAGTTCAAGTAAAATCAATTGTAAATTCTTATGTAACAAGGACTAACAAATGTCCAACACTACGAGAATCAACTATCCGGCATCGAAAATCGATAAACTAATTAACAAATTCACCTGTCCTGAGCAACGTCGAAGGACCAATTCACCAATTAACTTTCTAAACCCAGCGCGCAAAAATAACATTTTTTTGCAAAACGAACCCAATTCGTACCACGGGCATCCTGCCCGTGGCTCATCGCTAAGTATTTGTAATATAAGTGGATATGCAACTTTTCAGCCCTTCGAACCGCACGAAAACCGCCAAAAAAACGAACCCAAACGAACCCAAAACGAACCCAATTTTAGCCCAAAATTGGCTTTGTTTTTCACCATATCGGCTTTGTTTTTCACCAATGTCAGCGATATAATGATTACCGAGCTCGCAAAGGAAAGTCTGATTGAAAGTAAAGTAACAAAAAAATAAAAAGGAAATACGATTTATGGCTAATAATAAACAGAATAAAGATATAAGCAAACCCGCTTCGCCGAATCGAGGCGAGTTGACATTCGAGCAGGCGATAAAGCAGCTCACGGATATCGTTGGCAAAATCGAGCTGGGTGAGATACCGCTGCAGCAGAGCCTTGAGCAGTACGAAAAGGGAATGGAGCTGATAAAGCACTGCAGGGATATTCTGAAAAAGGCCGAAGAACGAATCGAGAAGATCACGAAAGAAGATGACAGAAGACAGAAAGCAGACGACAGATAACGAAAAAGTGAACGTAGAACAATATACGAAATACGCAATACGATATACGATTTGCGAGCGTGGCGGAACTGGCAGACGCGCAAGGTTTAGGTCCTTGTGTCCCGTTGGGACGTGTAGGTTCGACTCCTATCGCTCGCAGTTGTTCTGAAAAAGACGCTCTAAAAGGAGGCAAAATGAAAGACCTTTTTTCAACACGGTTTGCATCGAAGATGCACTACTCGAAAATAGCACTCGTAATTATTATGGCTGCCATCAATTTCTTTGCCGGCTGCTGCCGTCAGTATTCCTCGCAAGCTCCTCCAGTAAGTGATAAAGTCGAGCCGATGCTGACAGGCAAGTTCGAGCCGACCTGGGAATCGCTGAAGCAGTACAAATGCCCGGAGTGGTACAGGGATGCGAAATTTGGTATCTGGGCGCACTGGGGGCCGCAATGTGAGCCTGAACGAGGAGATTGGTATGCAAGGAATATGTACAGCGAACGCGGCTGGCAGGCCAGGTCACATCGGGAAAATTACGGGCACCCTTCGCAGTTCGGATTCAAGGATGTTATCAACGAATGGAAGGCTGAGAACTGGAACCCGGACAAGCTGATGCAGCTATACAAACGGGCAGGTGCTCAATACTTTTTCGCACTGGCCAATCACCACGACAACTTCGACAATTACGACAGTAAGTACCAGCCGTGGAATTCTGTGAATATCGGGCCTAAGAAAGATATCATCGGCCTCTGGGCAAAAGCCGCTCGCAAATATGGTTTGCGTTTCGGTGTCAGTGCGCATGCCGCCCACGCGTGGACATGGTACGAAACTGCACAGGGAGCCGACGCCAACGGTGAATATGCAGGAGTGCCATATGATGGAAAGCTAACAAAGGAGGATGGAAAAGGAAAATGGTGGGAAGGATATGACCCGCAGGATTTGTATGCACAAAATCATGAACCAGGCAGCAATAGAAATATCCACGAAATCTGGCATTGGGATAAAAGCAAAGGCTGCAGTATTCCCGATGACGCTTATTGCGAAAAGTTTTACAACAGAACAATCGACCTTATTAATAAATATAAGCCGGATGCAATTTACTTTGATGATACTGTCCTGCCGCTCTATCCTGTCAGTGATGTCGGAATGCGTATCGCTGCACATTTCTATAACACCAGCATGAAGTGGAATAAAGGTAAGCTCGAAGCCGTTCTAACCGGCAAAATTCTGAATGAACAGCAGCGTCAATGCCTGATATGGGATATCGAACGAGGCCAAAGCAACAAAATCGAACCTTATGTCTGGCAGACCTGCACCTGCATCGGAAGCTGGCACTACGACCGCGGCATCTATGACAGGCATAGGTACAAAAAAGTCAAAGACGTTGTGCATATGCTAATTGATATCGTCAGCAAAAACGGCAATATGCTCCTGAGCATTCCCATCAGAGGTGACGGCACGATTGACGATGACGAGGTAGCTTTTCTGGAAGGCATGGCAGAATGGATGGACATCAATCGAGAATGTATTTTCGGCACACGACCCTGGAAGGTTTTTGGCGAAGGCCCTGCGATGGAAGAGGCAGCTGAGCTCAATGCTCAGGGATTTAATGAGGGAAGAGGCAAACCTTTCAGCTCTGAAGATGTGCGCTTTACAACAAAAGGTGATACCCTCTATGCGATAGTGCTCGGCTGGCCGACGAAAGAGTTACATATCAAGTCTCTCGGCACCGCTTCGGGACTTGTCGATAAGCCGATTAAGGATATCGAGCTTCTTGGCAGTTCTGAAGAAATTAAGTGGTCGCGGGACGAGCAGGCCCTGACAATCAAGCCTGCAACTAACAAGCCGTCGGATATTGCAGTAGTATTCAAGATTAAGATGTGACAACTGTTTAATTAATTACCAAAATCTGTTGAAAATCAGCATGGACATGTTTGTCTAAAACCTATCGCTCACCGCTGTTTATTGAAAAAGATTTGCAACAACTATAACAATCTTACCATCAACACAAATTAACAACAATGCAAAATCCATAAGTTCACATCATTAATCTATCAACTCTTGCCATACACCAATATGATCCAAGTAAAGTACTATGCAAATCGCAAGCACCAATAACAAAAACCAAACCAGCAAACACGTTAAGGCTATTTTACTGGATATCTTCTTTGCTTTTTGCCATACTGGGTCTTTACCCATAAGTGACCTCAAAGACTTACTGGCTTCATATCTTCTTTTTATAGAGTAGCTAAAGGACACTTTGAGTGCTTTAGAATCAAGTTTTGCACATCGCCAAATGCTTAATATTCCATAGATAAGAGCAAGCAACCCTATGATAACCATGGTTAAGACAAAACTAAGAAAACCAAAAATTACTAAAAATGGATACGTTTCGATACCTATAATAATTACAACACACAAAAGAACAGCAATTCCTATAATTCCAATAACAACCAAAAGAATTTTTTTAAGGCTTGGTAGTCTCTGGATACCGAACATAAGGTTTATAGTTGGAACGGACAGTTTTGCAGCATCAGCTTTAAAACTAAGAACTATTATTACGAACATCGAAACAAAAAAGAAGGCAAATGCAGGAAATGGCCCCTGAATAAACCATAACCATATAGGTGTACTTATTATAATTGATTTTTGACCTGATGGAGTTTGCTTTACAATCCGTGGAAACAAGAAACCTTTGAAAGTATACCTGTTTCCAGATGAGTCATAAGCATAATTTTTCATATAGTGACTATAATCTGTTCCTTCGCGCTCGCTTCTTTCGGTGCTTATCAAATTACCTTCGCCATTGTAAACTTTCGTATGGTGTACAGAACTTTTGTAGTCTTTCGACATACCTGAAACAGTAATGCACAGTTGATCTTCCTCATTAATCGCAAAGCCAAAATCACTTCCCCTACCAGTTCCACCTTCGGTATCATATCCACGGGCAAATCTGCCGTCAGGATAATATTTTTGTATTCTGCCGTAGAATTTAGAGCCACAGTAAATGTTTCCGTTACTGTCTAAGACAATGCCATGTCGTTCAGTATTGGGAGATTCCGTTGTCGGACGAGAAGGCCAGCCACAAAAAGGCAAAAACCATCCAATCGCTCCGAGTAATAAAAAGAATGTCGCGACAATTTTCAAAATATCTAATTTTTGTGTTTGTTTAAACACTCAGTATTTCCATATTTAATAAAGCAATTTTTTTTAATTCGATTTAAATAGTTTATCAATTCAATATAAAAAGGCAACAATTATTATAAGCTCCTCTCTTCGAAGTAGAGAGATGCGATTCGGCTTTTTGGTATGCTCCCCGAAAACTTATCCAATTTTAGTAAGAATATAATCGGAATGTTTGAAAAATAATTCCCACTACTCCTCTAAAAAAATTTGCAAAGTGAAAACAATTTCTCCCTAATTTCCGGTGAAAAAAATGCAACGACTTTGAATCCGCCTTGTCAATTGTTATCTAATCTTCTGCCTATTTGTGAGGGCTATCAATGGCTGGTTTTTTTTGCTCTGAAAATCCTTCTCACTATGAATTTCGCATATTTATCTTCATAGGTCCGAACAATATAAGTATGACCGATAACACACGGTTTTTTAGTTGTATGGTAGCCGTCTTCAGCAACTTCTTCGACAGATTCAAAATCCACATCGCCTGCATCGTAGAAGCCGTTTCGTCCTCGGCAATAGAAGACCCGAAATTCCAGATTATTCTGGTCCTGTCTCAGCTCGATATCCCGCGGCGAATCTGGTTCGTACTTCTCAACTTTTGCATCCGAGAAATCAATCCCGCCTTCACCGACAGTCCATTCGATTGTGCCTTCTTGTGAATCTCCATCGGTAAAAGTGCTGCTGCCATCTGCCTGATATACATAGTCAATGACGATGCAACTATTCGGGTAAAGTTTCAGCTCTTTCTTAATCGTTTCTCCCGGAGCAGGTGTAAAATTAAGGTAATGGTATGCATAACCCGGCGCTGATGCTACGAGTGAATACTCGGCTGAAGATAATCCCTCGAAGGAGAATTTGCCATCCTTACCTGTAACGTATGACCTGTAAGGACTATTGTTTATTCCATAGTTGGCAAATGGAAATGAAAGGCTGACTTCTGCTCCCTCAAACGGTTCATTATGGTCATTTACAACCACGCCTTTAACCGTTGCCAAATATTCATCAGGTAGTTTCCGCATCGTGAATTGCAGGTATGTTATTTGCCCTTTTAGAATAGTGACGGATACATCATCAGGTTCGTATCCAAAAGCTCGAAGTACCAACTTGCCTATTTCTCCGCCATAATGTGAAGGAAGTACACTGTCCAGCATAAACCATCCATCCTTATATATCCTAAAAGGCTCGTCAATACCGTGATACAGGTTTACCATTACATCCTTTCCACTGCTGATGGGCGCTCCATCACTCATTGTTACCCTGCCCGCGATGAATACGCCCCCGCTTGTTTTTAGCTCCTCAGACTTTTTATCGAGGACATCCTGGAGGTCCGCTGGAAAATCATCCCGACTGAGCAACTCACCTGATAATTGATTGAACAAATCCCATAAATCCTTATCTACGTTTTCAAGAGAGATATTAAATCTCTCGGCAGCCTGATGAAAGCTGAGAATACCGGATGTTTTTTTCAACCGGTCAATGTCATAAGAATCAATCCTGTCTGCTGTCCTAACAACAAGTTTATTAAAATCATTATCTACATAAATGTCTCTTTTTTCTTCTGAATCCGCCAGCAGTTCAATAGTTGGTTCTAACAGCGGTATTTTTGAAAGGAGTACCCTGTTTTGACAGTCAAGTATGAAAATGCAATTGAGATCGTGTGCAATCTGCACCTTTGTCGGGGGGTCGAAAAGTTCAATAATTTTTAATTGTCCGCTTTTAATGCAATAAGATTCAACGCAGCCTCTCTGTCCGTTTCCTAAAACGGCCAACCTTAATAAGTAAGCATCGTTATCAATAAATTCAATATCAACTGTTCTTCTATAGCGGTCTGACGTTAGAAGCTTAACTTCGCTGGTTAAAGTGTAATAATCGCCGTCGAAATTTTCCTTTTCCGCTCTCAAGTTGTCATAAATGAATATCCTTCCGTCATCGGTTGCAAACGCTTCCAGGTCGCCTTTTTGACCTTCTGCTGTGGAAGTTATAATGCCGCCGGTCCGGCTCATTGCTTCGGCGGCGGTAAAATTAAGAGCTTTTTGTACTGCGTAAGGTGCTTTTAATCTGGTCTTTGTTTTATATTTGATTTTTTCGCTATATGGTCTGAGTTTATCAAGTTCGATTATTTTTTCTTCTGTAAATAGAACGTATCTGTATGTCGAGACTGCAGCTCTTCTTCCAAAGGGAAATTTCTGTATTACTTTTCCGGACTTACAGTCAATAATTCCTGATTCTCTTTTTGGGCTGGCATAAACCAAATATCTTCCATCTGCGAGAAATCTAACCAACACATTATTATGAGCGGCTCCATGGAACTCATTTACTTTTTGCAGAGTCTCCGTATTGTAAATTTTAATTGATTCATACTTTCCAACAGCAATAAGATTTTTTTGTGGAAGGTAGTCAGCGTCCAAGCCTGTCTCGGGTGCAATTGTTTTTATCTGGTCCATCGTTGATGGATTTACTATCTTTATATTGCCATTTATGCCGAGCATAAGCTCATTATTCTTCAAGTAACGTATCGGACTGACAGGCCCTTTTACCGGCTCAATCTTAATTAAAGATAAATCACTGGTATTCAGAAAGTATAAACCGGGCTCATCGCTGTTCTTGTAATACGCAGCAATAGTAGTTGCATCGGGGGAAAAACTCATCTTTATGGATGATAGCGATTCCGGTTTTTCTTTTCGGAATGAAAATTTTCCGACAATTTTTTCTGATTCAACGTCAATTAGTTCCATATTTCCCAGGTTATCTGATACAATAGCGTATTTTCCATTCGCAGAGGCATTTATATTAAAAAGCTTTATTGTGCTTTCTCGGATAGAAACGCTTTTGGTTTCAAATGTTATAAGGTCAAGCCTTACAATGTTATTGCCACTTCGATAAAAAACAAATTTTTGGTTATCAGAAACGGCATAAGGCCCATGTGAATAATGCGGCTCTACATATTCGACGTAAGGAAAATCACTGTGCATCATATCCATAGCCTTGATTTTTAATTGCCCTATACCGGGGTCTGATTCAAAGGCGGCGGCTAAATAGACTTTTCCAAGATTGTTTTGTCCTTTCAAAAAGGAAAGTTCTGCTTTTGCAAGAAAAGCCTGCCCAAGAGCACATCTAAAGGAATTGGAATCAGGCGATGCCATAATGTCGTCTGTGCAGAAAG
>Ga0315548_1000912_pt1 | contig 26205 bp, 28 predicted proteins | sample SalMarSW160110MG_2_FD_202540 | JGI IMG/M metagenome (GOLD analysis project Ga0315548, IMG submission 202540) | Salt marsh sediment microbial communities from the Plum Island Ecosystem LTER, Massachusetts, United States - Salt Marsh Sediment SW1601-110 ... | reverse complement strand
ATTTAAATCTTATTTTTCTTTTTTAACAATGACCACAAATTCTCCTTTTATTTCTCCTGCTGGTATTTTTTTTATCACTTCCTCAATATTCCCGCGGTAAATCGTTTCAAACTTTTTAGTTAATTCACGACAAACAACAATTCTTAATTCTTTGTTCGCTGAGCGCAAGCGAGGCGGGAGATGAGGCGTAGCTTCAGCGACCTTAATTCCTAATTCGTTTAAGGTTTTGACTATTCTGTACGGAGATTCATAAAAAACAACCGGAAGTTTTGAATTAGCTATTTCTTCAAAAAACTTATTTCTTTTCTTTTTAACCGGCGGGAATCCCAAAAATGAAAATTTATCCATCGGAAAACCAGAAACACTGGCTGCCGTAATTACAGCCGAGGCTCCGGGTAGGGGCACTACCTTCACCTGATTATTTAGTGACTCAATGACTTTTTCCACTAATTTTCCGCCGGGATCAGAAACTCCAGGAGTTCCAGCATCAGAAACCAAGGCTAAGTTTTTCCCCTCTTTTAAAATATTAATAATATATTCCACTTTCTTTAACTGGCTGTGTTCGTGATAACTTAAGGTTGGTTTTTTGATATTATAGTGATCCAGTAATTTTCTTGTTTCCCTGGTATCTTCGCATAAAATTAAATCAACCTCCTTTAAAACTTCTAATGCACGGAGGCTGACGTCTTTAAGGTTTCCGATTGGTGTAGCAACAATATAAAGCGCACTCATAAGACCAGGGGTCTTTCTCTTTTTGGGGAAGGAGAAACAGAAGTTTCGTACTCTTTTCTTTTCTTTAAAAAGTCTCTTAAAAATTCAAATATTACTCCAGCTAAAGGAATAGCTAAAATTGCTCCTAAAATTCCCAAAAGCTTTCCGCCAATTGCTAAGGCCACCAACACTAAGACAGGCGGCAGGCCAACAAATCTTTTGGTCAAAACCGGAGTAATGATATTGCCTTCTATTTGCTGGATTAAGATAAAAGCCACTAAAACAAAGAGAGCTTTCAACCAAGAATCCAAACCAACAAAAATAAAAGCAATAAGTCCGGCGATAATTGGCCCCAGAACAGGGATAAAATCAAGGATTCCCGCTAAAATCGCCAAAATTAAAGCATACTTCACCTTAAACAGATAAAGAGTAAGAAATACAGCTAACCCAACAAAAATACAAACTAAAACCCGTGAGCCAAACCAGCCAGCTACCTTAGCTCGAGAATTTTCCCAAAGAGATAAAACATATTTCTCATGCTTTTTTGGAGTCAAAAGCCCAATTACTCTTTCTGTTGCTTTTTCTTCTAAGGAAAGAAAGAGAGCAATGGCTAAAACAAAAATAGTTGAGCCAATTCCTCCGAAGATAACCGCTAAGGCATTTAATATATCAGAGGAGGCTTTTTGAAGGGTTCTCCCAAGAGCTTGGATAAAAGTATCCATACTTTCAAAAGCTTCTATTCCCAAGCCTTTTAATGACGGAGCAATTTTTTCAAAATACTGTGGGAAAAGCTGAGAAAATTGCTTAATTTCTATAACAAACATCGGAGCTATTGCATAAATAAGCAAAGATAAAATTCCAAATATTCCGATGTAAACAAAAATAACTGCTAATGCTTTGGGGATACGTAAACGACGAAGAAAATTAATAGCCGGCTCAAATAAAACAGAGATAATTAAAGCAAAAAGAACCCAAATTAAAATATCTCTGACTAAGAAAATAAGATAGAATCCCAGGAAAGCAAGGGCGATTTTGAAAATTGTTCCCCAGGAAACGTCTAAAACTCTGTCACCATTCATACGATTTTTTATTTATAAGTTCGATGAGATAAATCTCATCTCTCGTCTTAATTTATATTTTATCTCTCGAACGTCGAGATGAAATTTTAATTTCATTGAGCAAACGAATTATGGAAAAGAAGGTTTACCTTCTTTGACTATAATTTTAATAACTTTTCAAATTTTTCTTTATCTTTATGTGGACCAATTAAAGCTAAATTTAAATTTTTGTTTCTAAAAATATCTTTTGCTACTTTAAGGATATCATTTGGAGTAATTTTATCAATTTTAGCAAAGATTTCCTTTGGGGTAAGAATTCTTTTTTCAAATATTTCTTGAGTAGCATAAAAGGATGCTTTAGCATCGGAAGATTCTAATAATAATGCTAATTTTCCTTTAAGATTATCTTTAGCTTTTTTAAGTTCTGATTCAGAAATCTTATTTTGAGATACCTTTCTATATTCTTTTAAAATAGCTGAAATTGCTTTTTCAATTCTCTGATTATCCACTCCGGCCCGAGCAGTAAAATAACCCGTATCGGGATTTGCCTCTACTTCGGTTTTAATGTAATAAGCCAATCCTAATTTTTCTCTAATTTCTACGAATAACCTAGAACTCATCATTCCGCCTAAAATTATTCCCAAAACATCCTGGGTGTATCGTTGAGGATGAAAAACATTATATCCCCTCACTCCAAGATATAAGTGTGATTGGTCGGTTTTTCTATATTCTAAAAGACATTGAGGACTTTTTTGTTTTTCAATGACTTTTAGCTTTTGGCTTGGACCTACTTCAGCTACATTAATAAAGTATTTTTGTATTAATTTCTTAGATTTTTGCTTATTAAAGTTTCCTGCTATGCATAAAATCGTATTTGAAGGGACATATTGTTTCTTCCTGTAATTTATTAGACTATTGCGGGTTATTCTCCTGACACTTTCTTTAGTGCCGGCAATATCCCAGCCGGCCGGCTGATTACCATATAATAATTTTGGCCACATTACTCCTTCAACATAACTCATTGGATGGTCGTAAATCATATTAATTTCCTCAATAATTACTTTTTTTTCTTTTTCAATTTCTTTTTGTGGAAGTAAGCTGTTTAAAAATATATCCGAGACCCAATCAAATACTAATTCAAATTGGGAAGCTTCTACTTTGGCAAAGTATCCTGTAAAATCCTGACCGGTAAAAGCATTATAAATCCCCCCAATCTTGTCCAAGGGTTCTACTACCCCAACAGGAGTAGACCTTTTTTTGGTTCCCTTGAACATCATGTGTTCCAAAAAATGAGAAATCCCATTGATTTCCTTTGTCTCATACTTTGAACCGGTTCCAACCAAAATTAAAACAGTTACCGCCTGACTGCTTTTTTGAGGAACAGTAATAATCCTTAATCCATTTTTAAGAGTTGTTTTTGTATACATTCAACTAAATCTTTAATTTTTACTCTTTCTTGCGACATGGTGTCCCTGTCACGAACCGTCAGATCATCCTTTTCTAAAGTTTCAAAATCAATAGTCACAGCAAATAAGGTGCCGATTTCGTCTTGCCTGCGATAACGTCTTCCGATTGAACCCACTTCATCATACTGGGTCATAAAATGAGGCTTTAAAATTTCAAAAATCTCTTTAGCTTTCTTGACTAATTCTGGCTTATTTTTGACTAAAGGCATAACTGCCACTTTAATCGGCGCTATTTTCTTATCGATTTTAAAAACTACTTCTATTTCCTTGGTAGCTTCGGTTGTCTTTGTTCTGCCACCCTTAATTTCCGTATAGGCATTGCACAAAACAGCCAAAAGAGCTCTTTCTAATCCCATGGTTGGTTCAATAACATAAGGATAATATTTCTTTTTTGTCTCTTCATCAAAATATTTCAAATCTTTCCCGGAAAACTGACTGTGTCTCTTTAAATCGTAATCTGTACGATTGGCTACGCCAGCTAACTCTGCCCAGCCAAAGGGAAACTTGTATTCAATATCAACTGTTCTTTTGGAATAATGGGCTAAGGATTTTTTAGGATGTTCGTAAAGACGCAGGTTCTCTTTCTTCAACCCCAAATCCAAAAAGAATTTTCGCCATTCCTCCAGCCAGAAATCAAACCATTGTTCATCTTTTCCCGGTTCAACAAAATATTCAATTTCGGCAAGGTCAAATTCTTTGGAACGAAAAGTAAAGTTCCCAGTAGTAATTTCATTTCTAAAACTCCGGCCAACCTGAGCAATGCCAAAAGGAACTTTTAAACGTTGAGATTCCTGAACTAGTTTAAAGTTGGTAAACATTGATTGGGCAGTTTCTGGTCTTAAATAAGTTATATGGGCTTCGTCTTCCACCGGTCCCAGAAAAGTTTTAAACAATAAATTGAATTGCCGAGAAGGAGTGAAATCTTTACCCCCACATTGGGGACACTCTTTTTTTGTTAATTGGTCTTCTCTAAAACGGGAATGGCATTTCTTGCACTCAATTAAAGGATCGGTAAAACTTTCAAGGTGTCCTGAAGCTTCCCAAGTTTTAGGATGCATTAAAACCGTACCATCTATCAAAACTACATCTTCTCGATTTTGAACAAATTTTTTAAGCCAGAGATTCCTGATATTATTTTTTAAAAGAGCGCCCAGGGGCCCGTAATCCCAAAGTGCCTCCACGCCTCCGTAAATCTCCGAGGATGGAAAAATAAAACCACGTCTTTTGCAAAGTGATACAATTTTTTCCATTAAAGCTGCCATAAATTTGAAATTTATTGTACTACTCCCTGAGAATCGCTCACGGTTTCATCATCCGGTAAGGTAGTATCAATGGCCGTACTGCTGGCGGTTAATATGGTTTCCGTCCATTGATCCTGACCGCTGATTGTAGCAGCGCTAATTAAGTCCGGGGTTTTTCCTCTTTGTGAGCCGTTTGGGGTAAATTCAATCTGGAAAGAAATATTAGGAGCATCATTCAGAACTCCCTGCCCAACTTCTAAATCACCTATCTCCCAAACTAATTCTTTGGATTGAGAATCAAAGGCAAATTTTTCAGATTCTTCCTCGGGAAAAATTTTACCGGTTAACTTTACTTGAACTGGTAAAACAGCTTTTACTTTGGTGTTTTTTGCTTCCGAATAGTAATTCTTAACTTGCCAAATTATTGTATAGGTAGTGGCCTCGCCAACAGTTGGTGGTAGGGGTCCTGAATTTCCAAAAACTTCTTCCTGAAAATACCCCTTTTGGACGATTTCTATTTTTGATTTAACTTTATTGACAAATTCTTCTCTGGCTTGGGGGAGAATAATTCTATTTTTAATCACTGGGTTTTTATTTTCAGGAGAAGAAATGTGCCATTCATCTTTTAGTTCAACCCAAAACTCTACCTTACCTTCTTCTAATGAATCTAAAAACTGTAGTTCGGGAACTCGTCTCCAATCAAAAACGATGGAATTATCTCCTGGTTCAAAATTACCAAAATCTGATTTTATACTCTGTAAATCAAAAGCTTCTCCTTCTAATTTGTTGACTAAAGACATATAAGTTAAAGATTCCTCTCCGATATTCTTAAAGAAAATCTCGTAGTGTAGCAAATCTCCAGGAGAAGCAATATATTCTGGATTATTATTGATTTGCTGAGTAATATGTAAATCTGGCTGAACAATTTCTATTCCTTTAGCCGCTTCCTTTAAGAGGACGATTTCTCCATCCTGCCAGCTGCCAATTTTTGCCTGAAAAACTTTCTCTTCTCCAACTTCTCCTCTAATTTTCCCGGTAATTTCAACTCTTCCGCCGTCAGCTTTATTTAAAAGTCCAATTTCCCAGTCAGTTTTTTCCAATGATTCAGGAATAGCACTAATAAATTCAAACTCTGAAGGATAACTAATTGTTATTCTTAAATCAGAAAGCGGATAATCTACATTGGAAAAATAATTCAATCTAAAGCTCAATTCCTTTCCAGATTCAATTTTTGATGAAATATCAAATTCAAAGGTCAGGGGCACCTTATTAATTTTGGTAGTAAAAGTAGTAGATGATTCATAGCCAGCTTTTAAATTTTTGGGCCGGTAGCTCAGTAAGGCTTTAGCCGTCTTAATTTCTCCTTCTTTGCCTAAAAGTCGGGCTTTAAAGCTAAAGGTTTTTTCTTCGCCGGGATAAATCGCCCCGCCAAAATCATCTGAGCCCTTAGTAACCCTCAGAGATTCTTCTCCGACTGGTATAGAATAGTCGGGATACTCAAAAATTAATTCAGGTTCCTCCAAGCGAGTGGTTCCGTTATTTTTATACTTAACAATATATTCAATTTCCTGGAGAAGATCGGCTTCTTCCGGACCCAAGATTTCCACCTTTAAAATATCTTTAGAATAAATATTCTTTTGAAAAAAATAAAAACCTAAAACGCCTGCTAAAATAGCTAAAAATATAATAAAAAGGGTAGCTTTTTTCATAATATATTTAATTTACCAAATTATTTAATTTGTTCCAAGACTGCCGATAAATAATAGTTGGATATTTTGTTTAATTCGTTGAATGTTTGATTATCAATCCTTAATCTTCTTAGAATGGCTAAATCTTTCCTTAAAATAATCCTTAATATTTTTACGGCATCGGAGCTAATTGGCTGGAGAAATTTTGTCTTATCCTTACATTCCTCTCCTATCAGCCCTCCTTCTTTTAAGCTAAAGGAAATATTATTAGGGATTATTTTTTTCTGACAAATAGAACAGTAATAAAGCTCTACTTGATAGCCTAAAATAGAAAGAAGATTCCAGAGAAAATAATAGTATATCATAGAACATTGAACAGGGAACGGGAAATGGCTATTGAGTGTTGTAAATGTTTCCGTTAATAGATGCCAGATTTTGGGGTCGGGCTCCTCTCCTTTAAACAAATTGTCCACCGCATCAGAAATTCGATGGGCAATTGCTATTTTTTTTAGATCTCCTCTTAAATTTTTAAAGTTGTTGATTAAGATAGCATCAGTTAAGGTTTTGTGGGTTTTTCCCTGAATAAATTCGATTTCTGAAAGATAGAAAATTTCTAAACCCGCTCTTAGTTTTGATTCTATTTTTCTTTCAGCTTTTGCTAATAAATCCAACCTTCCAAAATCTTTAGTATAAATTGTAAAAATTCTGTCTGCTTCTCCACGATTAATTTTCTTCAAGATAAAACCTGGCGTTCGGTAATGCAGAAACATATTTATTTGATTAGTATGGCTTAACTCCAGTAATATCTTGTAAAAATCTGATTTTTCTATCAGTACCTACCCTTTCTTGGCTTGTCTTAGCTCGATGTCTTTCCGTCCTTAACTCTCTTAGTCGTCTTTTAACCTCTATTTCTGAAATATGGCTGCTAAATCTCGAATGGGGAAACATTTCTTTTTCCATTTTCATTCTTTGTTGCAGAGAATACATTCTGCCGCCAGCTCCCGGAATATATGGAGAAGATTTTTTTAATATTTCTCTCAATTCAGGCCTGGTAATTCCTTTTTTCTTGTTGAAAATAGACATAATTTAAATCTTTTTAATTGCTAACCATAATTTTTGTTGCTCGACCTTTAATTCTTTTTTTATACCAAAAACTTGTTTTGGTTTTTCTCCTAAAACAAAATTTTTGACTTTTGCTTCTTTGATAATAAATTCTTTATTTTTTTGGAGGATTTTGTTTAAATTACCTTCTCCAAGAAATCTGACTAAAATTTTATCTTTTGGTTTCAAGTTGGCTTTCTTTCTCATCTCTTGGATATTGCGGATTATCTCCCTGACGATGCCTTCTTCTTTAAGTAGCGGAGTTATTTTAGTATCTAATTCTAATTTTTCTTTAAGTTTAGAGTCAAAAACCACTTCCTTAATGTTAACTTCTTCAGCAATTAAATTAAGTAAATCATTATCAATTTTTGACTTTTCGCTTTTAATTTTTAATTTTTGAAGCGGTTGTCTAACTTTTATTCCGGCCCTTGCCCGCTCGGCCAGTGCTCTGGCAACAATTTCTCTTACCTCTCTCATCTTTTTTTCTAATTTATCATCTTTTATTTTTTTATTTTCTTCCGGCCAATCTTCTAAATGGCAACTTCTTTTCTTCCCCAGCCCCCGATAGATCACTTCACTTAGGAACGGAATAAAAGGAGCAGTTAGTTTGCTTAGAGTTAAAAGTGCAAAACTTAAAGTTTCCGAGACCTCTTTTAATTCTTTTTTGCTGGCAGGTTTTTGAAATCTCTTTCTGGAACGCCGGATGTACCATAAAGAAAGATCTTCAACTACAAAATTCTCAATTGCCCTAGCCGCACCAGTCACATTATACCTATTCAATCTTTGAGTGGCTTCCCGGATAAGATTATCTAGCCTGGCAATAACCCATTTATCAAGAATATGTTTGGATTTTGGAATTTGGGATTTGGAGTTTGGAATTTCTTTTTTTTGAGCATAGGTTCTTAAAAAAATATATGAGTTCCAGAAAGTCAAGATGAATTTTTTCAGAGCTTGGTCTACTTCTCTTTCAGAAAATAACTTAGCATCTCCCGGCTGGTTTATGGTGTAAAAGTACCAGCGAGTGGCATCTGCTCCATATTCTTCAATAATAGAATTCGGTTCAACTACATTGCCTTTGGATTTTGACATCTTATCTCCTTTTTCATCTAAAACATGACCCAAAGAGATAGCATTTTTATAAGTCGGCCCTTTCTTTAATAAAGTAGAGATAGCCAAAAGTGTATAAAACCACCCCCGGGTTTGATCAATGGCTTCAGAAATATAATCTGCCGGGAACTGTTCTTCCTGTAATTTTTGGTTTCCGAAAGGATAATGATATTGAGCAAAAGGCATAGCCCCTGAATCAAACCAGCAATCAATCACTTCCGGAGTTCTCTCCATTAAGTTCTGGCATTTGGGACAATAAAATTTAACTTTATCAATGTAAGGACGGTGGAAATCTAATTCCATATTTTCGTTATACGGCAAATTACTGAACTTTAATTTTCTCAACTCTCCCGTTTTAATATGGGACCTCATTCTTTTTTCTACCATTTGTTTTTGGGAAAGTCCTTCGTTTGCCCCGGCCAAGGCAGTAATGGGGAATTCATGACTGATAATCAAAACTGTTTTATTCTGATATTTTTTATCGGTATCTTTTAAAAAAGAGTGCATTCTTTTTTGTGCATCTGAATAATTTTCTCCTTTTGGTGCTCTAACTTTGAATCTTTTCAGATAATAATCTAATTTTTTAAGTTTTCTTTCCGGATCCCAAAATCTCCCCGCTATTTTAACTGATTTTCCGTTCAGACCGCCCATATCAAGTTCTCTTAATCTTTTGTCAAATTTCGGTTTAACTCCTGTCTCTCTTTCTATAATTTCAGCTGTCTGTCTTGTTCTCAAAAGATCCGAAGAAAAAATTAAATCAATTTTAGCTTTTTTTATTTTTTCAGCCACTTTTGCAATTTGTCTTCTTCCTCTTTTTGTCAGGGAACATTTGCTTTTTTCTGGCCAGCAAGAAACTAAATTTTTGACATTTCTATCGGACTCCCCGTGTCTCAAAATAAGATATTTATTACTGCTGAATTTTTTCAAGAGCAGGTCCTTTTTTGAACCAATAATTTCCACTTGGCCACATTTTTTACATTGCCAAACAGGCAGAGGTGTCCCCCAGTATCTTTCCCTAGAAAAAGCCCAATCTTTAATTTCTCTTAACCATTCACCAAATCTCCCCTTTTTTAAATGAGCTGGAATCCAATTAATTTTTTGACTATTTGCAAGCAAACCTTTTCTGACCTTCTTTACATTTATAAACCAGCTTTGTTTAGCATAATAAAGCAAGGGTGAATTACATCGCCAACAAAAAGGATAATCGTGACTATAGGGCTCTTTTTTGAAAAGCAGGTTTCTCTTTTTTAAATCTTCAACAATTAAAGGATCAGCCTTTTTAACAAATATTCCTTTCCATGGTTTAACTTCCGGAACGAAACAGCCAACTTCATCTACAGTAATAAAAATTGGTAAATTCTTTTCTTTTCCTAATTCCATGTCTTCTTCGCCAAAAGCCGGAGCTATATGAACCAATCCTGTTCCCTCTTCTAAAGAAACAAAGTTGCCAGCAACTATAAACCAAGCTTTTTTATCGGGTTTCATAAATTTATACAAAGGTTCGTATTCTAACCCAATTAATTCTTTTCCTTTAATTTCTTCAACAATTTTCCCCTCCACCCCGGAAGCTTTCATTCTTTCCTTGGCTAAAATTAAATAGCAAGCCTCTTCCCTTGAGGAAGAAGGCGAAGATAAAGATGAGGACGAAGTCTTCATCGCCGATTCATTGTCAGCTTTCACTTTTACATAAGTTAAATTTGGGTTTACAGCAACAGCAACATTACCGGGCAATGTCCAGGGAGTGGTCGTCCAAACCAATAAGCTGGTATCTGATTTTAATTTAAATTTTACATATATTGCCGGCTCTTCAATTCTTTCGTACCCCAAAGACACTTCATGAGAAGATAAACTCGTTCCACATCTTGGACAATAAGGAACTACTTTGTAATCCTGATAAATGAGGCCCTTTTTATAAATTTCTTTTAAAATCCACCAAACGCTTTCAATATATTCTGTTTCATATGTAATATAAGGATTTTTTAAATCCAACCAGAAACCGATTCTTTCGGTTAAACCTTCCCAATCTTTTTTATAATTCCAAACCGATTGTTTGCATAGTTTATTAAACTTAGCTATGCCGTATTTCTCAATATCTTTTTTGCTTTTCAATCCCAATTTCTTTTCAGTTTCTAATTCAACCGGCAATCCATGGGTATCCCAGCCAGCTTTCCTCAAAACTTTAAATCCCTGCATAGTTTTGTATCTACAAATAATATCCTTATAAATTCTGCTTAAAACATGATGGATACCCGGTTTAGCATTAGCGGTTGGAGGTCCTTCAAAAAATACAAAATCCGGCGCCTTTTTCCGCTGCAAAATGGATTTTTCAAAAACTTGATTGTCTTGCCAAAATTTCAATATTTTCTTTTCGTTTTTGGGAAAATTTATCTCCATAACTTTATTTACATTTTCTCTGGGGCAGAAATTCCCATTAATTCTAAAGTGTTCTTTAAGATAATTTTTGTAGCCAAAACCAGAGCTAAACGAGCTTGTGACAAAGACCTGCTTCCGGTCAGGACTCGACAATCCCTATAGAATTGATGGAAAGCGGTTGCCAGCTCTATTGAATATTGTGGTAATCGCTGAATTTGATAATCCTTGGCAGTGTCTTCAATAATTTCCGGCAATCTAATCAGTTGTTTAACCAAGTTAAATTCTGAAGGATGAACTAATAATTTTAAGTTTGGATTTTGGGATTTGGAATTTGGAATTTTTCGCAAGATACTGCAAATCCGGGCGTGGGCATACTGGACATAATAAACAGGACTTTTAGCAGATCTCTCTTTGGCCAAATCCACATCAAACTCCATCTGGGTATCTAACGATTTCATTAAATAAAAAAATCTTACTGCATCCAATCCCACTTCATTTATTAACCAGTCCAGAGTTATAACTTGCCCCTTCCTTTTAGAAATCTTTCCCTTTTTTAATCTGACTACCTGAGAAATTAAGATATCTAAATCTCCCTTATACCCCAACATCTTGGCCACTGCTTTTATTTTGCCGACATGCCCCTGGTGATCAGCGCCCCAAATATTAATTATTCTATCAAATTTCCTTTCAAACTTATCTTTATGATAGACAATGTCAGAAAGCAAATAAGTTGGTTCTCCTGTTTCTCTAATTACTACCCAGTCTTTTACGTCACCATATTTTGAAGTTTTTAACCAAACAGCTCTTTCTTTTTTGTAAACTAAGTTTTTATTCGCCAGCCAATTTCTAATCTTGATTATCTTTCTTTTCTGGTATAAATCATTTTCTTCCGAAATCCATTTATCAAACTTAATTTTCATTTTATTTTCAATAAAATTTTTGATGTCTTTCTGAATTGATTGAGCTAACAGATATCCAGCCTCTCCTTCATTTTTAGATTTTTTTATTTTATTTTCTATTCTTTTAATTGCTTTTCTTAAATAATTTGTCAAATAAGTGGTTCCTCTACCCAAAGCAGTTTTTCCTAATTCTTTTATCTGGACACTGTTTTTAGAATCATTAATGTAATATTCACGAGTAACCTTATAGCCAGATTTTTCTAAAATATTAGCCAGAGCATCACCAAAAAAAGCTCCCCTGCCGTGTCCTAAATGCAAGAGACCTGTAGGGTTAGCTGAAATAAATTCAATGTTCACCCTGCACTTTTTTCCGAAAAGTGCAGGGTGAAATTTTCCATAATTCTTTCCCTCCTTCAAAATATCTTTTACCTGTTTTTGTAAATATTCCCTGGAAAGAAAAAAATTGATAAAACCATTTTTCACTTCTACCTTCTCTAAAATGGGCGATTTTATGTTTTTAGCGATCTCTTGAGGGTTTTTCTTAAGAACCATCGCTACATTGGTAGCATAATCACCAAAGACTAGATCCACCGGCTCTTCTATTTCAACTTCTATCTTTTTCCCATAAAGACTTCTAATTGATTTTTCTACTGAATTTTTAATTTCTTCTTTAACCATATTATGTTTAATTTTACCTTATTTTCCTTTAAAATTAAAGTTTTTAATGATAAGATAAGTTTGATGAAAATATTAGCTGAAAACCCCGCACCAAAACTTTCGGTTTGGTACGGGGCAGGCAAAAAAGCTTATGGATTATGAAAATTCTCGCAGAGAATAAAAAAGCGTATTATAATTACCAAATTTTGGAGAAATTTGAGGCGGGAGTTTCTTTAACCGGCCAGGAGGTGAAATCCTTGAAAACAAGGGGAGTAAATTTAGCAGGGAACTATATAATTTTAAAAGGTAAAGAGGTTTTTTGGGTAGGGGCTAATATCCCTCCCTACCAACCCAAAAATGCTCCTGCTGATTATGATCCAGCAAGAGCAAGAAAACTTCTTTTAAAGAAATCTGAAATAAGACGCCTCATTGGCAAGGTAAAAGAAAAAGGGTTGACTTTAGTGCCCTTAAGGGTATATACTAAAAACGCTAAAATAAAGCTTGAATTCGGAATTGCCAAGGGGAAGCAAAAGACTGATAAAAGAGAACTAATTAAAAAACGAGAAACAGACAGAGAAATCCGCAGAGCGCTTAAGGGCAAAATCCAATAATGGAGAGGGCCGGGCTTTACCCGTGACTAATTAGGTATTGTATTACTAATGGGGGTGAAAGGTTTAGACAGGAATTTCAGTCAAAATAGGCAGATAGAGCTACTGGAATCTCTTAAAACTTCCAGTAAAACAAATAAGTGTCAACTTATTTAAGAAACCTGCTTTAGCTTACGTTTAAAGCAGCATCCGATTTATTGATTCTCGCTAGGTAAAAACCGGGTGTCATATTCAGCGAGATAAGATAGTTCTTTTGTCTCGAAAACTATCTAAAAGATAGAGACGAGTGGTACCAGAATTTTTGTCTGTTTTTTATCTGGTATTTCAAAAATCAAAACAGAATAAATCTGTAGAGATATTTTGACTAAATTTTTGGACGGGAGTTCGCCCTCCCCACCTCCACAAAAATCTGATAAAAAAAACATTTATCAACAATCAAATAAGAGCTAAGGAAGTAAGATTAATTGACGAAACCGGAAAGCAAATGGGAGTAGTTAATTTAGAAGAAGCGCTTCAAGTTGCCAGGGAGCGCAATTTAGATTTAATTCAAGTCACAGAGAAAGTTGAACCTCCGGTTTGTAAACTGGGAGATTATGGAAAATATCTCTACCGAGAAGAGAAAAAGGAAAAAGCAGCCCATAAACATAAAGGGGGCCAACTGAAGGGGATAAGGTTAAGTTTTAATATATCCCAACATGATTTAGAAACACGAGTCCATCAGGCAGAAAAATTTTTAAATAAAGGAGATACAGTCAGGGTGGAACTGCTGTTAAGAGGAAGGGAAAAAACCCTTCAAGATGTAGCTAAGGGAAAAATAGATAAATTTTTAGAAATTTTAAGAGGTACAACTCAAATAAAAATTGAAAGAGAATTAAAAAGGGAGTTTAGAGGATTAACTATGATTATTTCCAAACAATAATATGAGTAAGTTAAAAACCAGAAAATCATTTACCAAACGTTTCAAAATTACTAAAACTGGAAAAATATTGAGAAGGGCTACCGGTCTTAACCATTATCGGGCAAAAAAATCCGGTCAAAAAATAAGACAAAGTAGAAAATGGGTTAAAGTTTCCAGAAGTGAAGCTAAAAAAATAAAGAAATTACTGCCACATCGTCGATGAATTTAAAGATTCATCTTCATCTGCGCCCACTACGTGGGCTTGATAACAGTCGATGAATTTAAAGATTCATCTTCATCTGCGCCCACTACGTGGGCTTGATAACAGTCGATGAATTTAAAGATTCATCTTCATCTGCGCCCACTACGTGGGCTTGATACATGACTAGAGTAAAAAGAGGAAAAATTGCTCACAAAAGAAGAAAGCGTTTATTAAAATACGCCAAAGGTTTCCGCTGGGGCAGAAAAACAAAATACAGATTAGCTAAAGATGCTCTCTATCATGCTTGGGAATACGCTTACCGAGACAGAAGAACAAAGAAAAGAGAGTTTAGAAAACTCTGGCAAATCCAGATTAATGCTGCTTGCAGACAAGCTGGAATTTCTTATAGCAGATTTATTTACGGCCTCAAAAAAAACAAAATTGGCTTAGATAGAAAAATTTTATCTGAACTAGCTCAAAACCACTCCGAAATTTTTGAAAAACTCGTAGAAAAAGTAAGAGGCTAAGGGAAATCTTTCTTTATACATAAAAAAATGCCCACTCTTTACGGTGGGCTTTTGTCTATTATAAGACCTAAAAATCTACTATAATCTTTAGTATAAACCTCGCCCTTACCTCTGCGTATCATTAATTCTTCATCGCTGAGATTTACGGGCTTAAGTTGATGTTTTGGATTGTCTTTCAATCCTCGTACTGGACATTCTTCCTCATCGGGATCAGTGGTTATCCCGCAACTACATTCTTTCCATGGGCTTTTGGGCATTGAGAATACCTCCTTTTCATTTAAGCTATTATGTACTACTTTAACTTAGTTTATTATACTATTTAATTATTTAAAACTAAATAGGTCGGATGTCGGCTTCTTCCTGAAGCTGTTTTATATTCTTAAATCCCTGTTTTTGCAGAGATTGTTTTACTCCAATAATTAATTTAGGGAGGAAATTATAGCCAGACCCTCGATAAGGGACCTTGACTACTACACCTTCAGCAATTCTTGTTTTTACTTTATCTACTGCATATCTGATAGCCGATCTCTGTTCCATAGCCTCCAAAGACCCCATGCCTCGATATTTTTTAACCATTCTATTCTCTTCGTAATCAAACTCTTTCTCACCGGGCGATTCATCTAAACCAGCAAGAATACTTCCCATCATTACAGTTTGAGCGCCTAAGGATAAAGCTTTACTAATATCTCCTGGTTTTTGAACGTCTTGTCCTGCCTCATCCATTACCCTTATTCCTCCATCAGCAATTAAGGGCATGAAGCCATATTTTGATTCCAACCTTTTAGCTTCCTGAGCACAATCCCAAACCGCTGAAGCCTGGGCTCTGCCCGTCCCGAGTTCCTGCTGGGTGATACAGGCTGCTCCCGGACCAATGCCTACTCTTATTGCATCGCAAAATTCAAAAGCCTCCTCCATAATTTTTCTAACCATCTCTGCTGAATCAACGTTTCCTAAAATAACCTGCAAATCAGGAAAATTTTCTTTAACAAACTTAGCAATTCCTAATTGTTCCCTAAAAACTACGCTGGCATCAACAACTATGCCGTCAGCCCCGGCATCAGACGCTTTGCCAATTCTCTCTTTAACCAGACTCAACCTGGATTCTGCAGCAATAAATACTTTTAATTGTTTGTTTCCGTCTTTGGTTGCTAAAGGAAACTGTTCATTTTTCCTAATGTCTGAGTCAGTCACTAAAGCGACTATGTTATCTGCTTCATCTATTATAATTAAAGTATCCAAATTGTTCTCTCTTATAATCTTATTAGCCGCATTAAGATTGTTTCTATCAACTATTTCTGATTTTTTACCCACGATTAATTTTTCCCTGGGAGTCATCACCTCGCTTAATTTAGTTTCCATGTCTGCCCTATATCTAACATCCCTATGGGTGACGATTCCTTTTAATTTTGAATTTAGAGTTCCATCTTCAGTAATGGGAGTACTGAAAAATCCATATTTTTCTGCAATATTATAAACATCTTGAATCGTATTTTGAGAAGATAAAACAACAGGATCATAAACAAACCCTGCCTCAAATTCTTTTACTTTTTCTACTTCTTCGATTTGTTCGTCTATAGTTTGGAAATTATAATGGATAACCCCGATTCCTCCCATCAAAGCCATTAAAATTGCCATTTGAGATTCGGTAACCGTATCCATTGGGGAGGAAACGAAAGGGGTTTTCAAGATTATTTTTTTAGTAAACTGAGTTGTCAAATTTACTGTATCCCGCTCAAAATCAGGCAACCTATTGGGAACGAGAGTAATATCTTTGTACCAAAATTCTTTATTTTGTAAGTCAGGATGTAATTTTGCCATGGGTGTTAATTATTATTCCTTCGTTTTTTAATAAAGTGTTTTTCCTTTTAGTTCCCCGATTATAGCCACCAATTTTTCCAGTTGATGAAGACTTCGTTTTCATCTCCACGCTTCGCTTCGCTCGCGTATCTGATTTTATAATTCTGTGACAGGGAATTTTTGGATTTACATTTTTATTTAACACATTCCCTACTGCTCGCCAAGCCTTAGGCCTTCCGACAAGCTTAGCTACTTGTTTATAAGTCATTACTCTTCCCCTTGGAATTTTCTTAACAACCTCATAAACCTTATCTTCAAAATTTGTTTTATGTTCTATGTTCCATGTTCTATGTTTCATGTTCTATGAGATAGTTATTTGCTTTTTTGAGAATTTCTTTAGCATTTTTATATGTAAGTTGTTTTAGAGCATCAGCGTAAGGCAACCATTCAAATCCTATGTGCTCCCAGGAAATTTTAACTTCTTTTTCTTTTGTTTCCGCCAGGAGAAATGTAACAAATTTCAAAATATTTTTTCCTTCAAATTTAAAAAAATATTTAATGGTTTCTTTAAAATCGCTGACAAAGGCAATATTTTTTAAACCCGTTTCTTCTCTTACCTCTCTTTTAACCGTATCTTCCATTTTTTCTCCTTTCTCAATATGCCCTTTAGGTAAATCCCAATAATCTTTTTGGGCCCGGGAACCAGAAGGATAATGCAAAAGCAAAAATAAGGGCCTTTCACCCTCTTTTCTAAAAATTATTGCTCCAGCCGATTTTTCTATTGGCATGATTTAGTGAAAAAACTTTAATAATTTTTCTAACGGCAAGCAATTTATGATGTCTTCTCTTTCTGCCCAGCCCCGCCTGGCTTGGGCGATGCCTAATTCAATATATCTTAACTGGTCTTTATGATGAGCGTCAGTGTTAATTATCATTTTTACCCCGGCCTCTTTTGCCCTTCTGATGTTTTGGTCGTTTAAATCTAATCTTTCAGGATAAGAATTAATTTCTAAACATATATTATGTTCTTTGGCTGCTTTCAAAATTTTATCAAAATCACACTGAAACTCATCTCTCCTTTTTAAGATTCTGCCGGTGGGATGAGAAATAATATCAATATTTGGATTTTTCATCGCCCGAATTATTCTTTCTGTCATTTGCTCTTTTTCCATCTTGAAGCTGGAGTGAATACCGGCAATAGCATAATCTAATTCTTTTAGGGCCGAATCTTTAATGTCTATTGAGCCGTCATTTAAAATATTGGTTTCAGCTCCTTGTAAAATTTTAAAATTCTTAAGTTTAGAATTCAGTTTATTAATTTCTTTTCTTTGTCGAGCTAATTTCTTTTCATCTAACCCGTGTTCAATTCTTAAAAATTTAGTGTGATCAGAAATTCCTAAATATTCATAACCCATATTTTGAGCTGTCTTGGCTAATTCCTGGATTGAATTCACTCCACCGTCCCAATTAGAATGACAATGTAAGTCTCCTTTGATGTCTTTGTAGCCAATGACTTTAGGAAGATTCCCCTTTTGAGCTGCCTCTACTTCGCCTTGATTTTCTCTTAATTCTGGTTCCATCCACTCCATACCAAGTTTTTTGTAAATCCCCTCTTCTGTTTCACCAGCAATCATCTTTTTATCCCTGAATAATCCATATTCTGAAAGTTTTAATCCCTTATTTATAGCAATCCTCCGGGTAGCTATGTTGTGCTCTTTGGAACCAGTAAAATACTGGAGAGCTGAACCGTAGCTTTTTTTAGGCAAAACCCTTACATCTATGTCAAATCCTTCTTCTGCCCTGACAGAAGATTTAGTGGGACCCTTACCCCATACTTTCACCACTTCTGGTTGGGAAACAACAAAATCCATTACCTTTTCCGGTTTTTGGGAAATAACCAAAAAATCAGCATCACCAATTGTTTCTTTCATTCTTCTGACTGAACCCGCATAGTCTACTCTTTCTACCTCTTTTAAATCGTTTAATTTTTTATAAATTATTTTTACCCGTGGCAGAATCTCGCCCAAAAGAAATCTTCCTTTACTTCTCTTTAAGAAAGCAATTCCTTCTAAAATATTTTTTTCAGTTTTTTCATCAAATCCAAATAAAAGAGAAATTTTATGAGATTTGGCGGCTCTTTCTAAATCCTTTAAATTTCTGATGCCCAATTTTTGATAAAGCACTTTTACTCTCTTTGGACCCAATCCTTCCACTGCCGTTAATTCTTCCACCTTAACCGGTGTTTGTTTTTTTAGCTCCTCGTAATACTTAATTTTGCCCCTTTTTAAATACTCTTCAATCTTTTCTGCAATGCTTTTACCTACCCCGGGAATTTCTTCCAAAGCCTTAATCCCCCCTTTTTTGTAAATTTCTTCTACGTTTTCTTCCAAACTTTCCAAAGTAATAGCTGCTTTTTGATAAGCATAGGGTTTAAAAGCTACCCCTTCCATTTCCAAAAAATCAGCAATCTCATATAAAATGTTAGCCAGTTCTTGGTTCTTCATATGCCGAGCCTCGTATAACAAGGCGAATGTAAAGATGAGAACAAAATTCTCATCGCCTGCCGAGCCCCGCCCTGCGAGGCGAAGGCGAAGATGAGAAGAAAATTCTCATCGCCTTAAAATAGTTTCTCACTTGGTGGCACTTTTGGCACAAAATGGTCTTTCGGAAAAATCTGATTACGGATTAAAAACAAAACTGAGGAAGAAATTAAACCAAGGAAAGATACCAAAATAAAAACAGTTTTAAATCCTAAAATAGTAGCAAGTAATCCACCAAAAGCAGCAGCAAAACCAAAAGCAATACCGAGACCGGTACTTTCAATACTCCAGGAAAATGCTTCCCATCCTTTATCTATGTGTCGGGTAAAAATTCCAGCCCAACTGGGAATAACACAGGCCATAGCTAAACCCCTGATAAATTCCAATAAAAAAATGTGCCAAAGTTGAGTAGAAAGGAAATAACCCAGGGGAATTAAATTAGCAATATACATACCCCAAATTAAAAAAACGAGATCATCTTTCTCTCCTTTTTTAAAATCAAAAAAATAGGCAATAAACGGTTGAGCAATAGATTTTGTAATCCAATATGTTGCGGCGATAAAACCTACCATTGCTAAACTTCCCCCTTTAATTTGTTGAGTTAGAAATATCGCAAAAATAGGTCCGATTAAGCCCCAACCAGATTGAAGAATAAAATCAGAAGTAATTAAAATCTTAATAACTTTATTAATACCAATTTTCATTTTAAGTTGTCGCGTTGATAATTTTCACCATTATATCTCTATTCCGCGGACGATTATCAAAATCTAAAAATACAATTTGCTGCCAGGTACCTAAAGCTAAACGTCCATTTTCTAAGGAGACAACCAAAAAGGGGTTAATTAAGGCTGATCTAACGTGAGCGTAACCATTACAATCCCCCCATTTTTTGCAGTGCTCATAATCTTTGGTCATCGGAGCAATTTTATCCAAAACTCTTTTTAAATCCTCAATAAGACCTGGTTCATATTCAATAGTTGTAATGCCGCAAGTTGACCCGGGAGAAGAAACCAAGCAAATTCCGTTTTTAACTTTTGACTCTTCAACTACTTTTTCAACATCTAGGGTGATATCAATGATATCTGTAAATCCCTTGGTAGATATTTTAAATTTCTGCATTATTTTTGTCAGCTAACTTATCTATTTTATTAAAAAAATTATTTTTGATTACGATTAAGCCAAAGCGGAATAGAACTGCCAAGCCAGCTAAGGCAATAATTAATTCTGATCCTCTGATAATCATAGTAAAAGCAGTAGCTGTAGAAATTCCCAGGCCTAAAGAGCTAAATGCAAAAGTTTGAATTGCTTCGTGGGAGCCCAAAGCGGTAGGGATAGGAATCATTACTGCTAAGTAGTTAAACCCTAATATAGATAAAGTAGGCAAGGCGCCGATGCTCCTACCTAAAAAGAAAATTAAAAGTCCAGCTCTGGCATACATCACCCCGGCTCTAAAAAAAGAAAGAATAAAGGAAGTCCAAAAGGCTTTATTTTCTAACCTGAAGAAGTTAAACATTTCTTTTTCTGCCTGCAAAACCACATTGTTATCCTTAATATTCTTTAGTCCGAACAATCTAAAAGCAATCTTAACCATACTTTTCCTTCGAAAAATCCGTAAATAAACAAATGATATTCCCAAGACAAAGAATAAAAAAACTCCCCCAAAAATTATTGCTAAATTAGCTGGAGGAAAACCTATCATTAAAAGAAAAATTATCACGCCAAATAAAATAACTACTAAATTAGCGGTCCATTCTAAAATTCTATCAATGATGACTGATGTTAATCCTTTTGTCCAGGAAATATTATTGCTTTTTTTTAAGATATAACTCCTGAAAATTTCACCGACCCAAAGCAAAATAGGAGCCAAAAACATCACCGAAAAACCAGCTAAAAAGGGTCTAAAAAGACTCCAAAAAGAAACTCTGATTCCCTCTCCCTTTAAAATCTCCTGCCATTTCCAATTACCTATTAGCATTATTAACAAGGTTAAAATAAAGATAACCAGACCGTTGATTCCGGTAAAGACTGAAAGGGAATTTTTTATCTCCTGCCAGCCCACTGTCTTACCAATCCAAACAAACAAACCAATACCCACTAAGAAAGAAATTATAAATAGGATAAATTTTTTCATCTTATAAGCTGTTTTAATATTTTAGCATTTTCTACAGCATATCCCAGAGCATCGTTATTAAAATAAACATAAACGTCTTCCCTTTGTTTAAGCCACTGCTTTATCTCGCCAGCCAAAAAACTCAGTTCCTTTTTAGTGTAATTGGAGGTAAATAAAACTCTTGAGCCATGCATTCTTATATAGATGAAACCAGCAGTTATTGCAGCCGCCCGCGGGTAATCGGGAGAGTCAGCAATTACCCAAGCTATATTATATTTTCTAAGTAGTCTGTAAATCTTCTTATCACACCAGGATTGATGACGAAATTCAAAAGCATACTTCAGAAAATGTAGAGTATGGAACAGAGAACCAGATTTGGTAATAAGTTTAAGAAAATTTTCCAATCTTTGGATATTTTCTGAAGTTGCTTGAAAAGACGGAGGAAATTGAAACAAAATGGGCCCCAGTTTTTCTTTAAGATTTAGGGCATTATTTAAAAACTTTTTCCAAGCAGTTTTAACTCCTTTTAATCTTTTAATATGAGTAATGAACCTGCTTGCTTTAACTGCAAATAAAAAATATTCAGGGGTTTCTGAATACCATTTCCGATAAGTACTTGGTCGAGGTAAATGATAAAAAGAGTAATTTATTTCAGCAGTTTTAAAATGTTGCGAGAAATATTTAAGTTTATGTTTTAATGGTAAATCTTCAGGATAAAAAGGGCCAACCCAGTGGCTGTAAACCCAGCCGGAAGTACCGATGTAAACTTTGCCCTTGGGCATAAATTAGCGTAATTTTTTCTCAAGAAAACCCACAATTTCCGATCTCACTTCGGGAGAAGACCAAGTGTAAATGTGGCCCGGCGTTTCAAGAGCTTGACCTAAAGTAAGATTTTTTCCTGCCAGTTGAGCAGCCAGCCATCTACCAGGAGCTTTGAATAAAGAAGAAAATAATACCTGAGTTTCTCCCTTAACCAAAGTATCTGTTCTGCTCTTTAATTGAAGGATGTCTTTCGAAGGAGAAGTTTGGTACCAAAATGGAGATCCTACAGATAACGCACAAAAAGAATCTTTTGCCTCATTTGATATTTTCTTATAGGTCTCGGTAGCAAAAACAGCTCCATTTGAAAGACCGGTTATAATTATCTTCTTGTCAGGTGAATTTTCTACAACAAGCTCCAATTCTCTAGCTAAAACTCCAGAGGAAAAATCAAAGAAACTGAAAAACTCCCTAGCACTAGAAATCTTTCCCCAAAAAGTATCCCTTGTTCTGTTGTAAGGAATAACAATTGATTTGTATCCCCAATCATTCAAAGTTTGCTGAATACCTTCAATAATTGGATAAAAATCTTCTGCCCCTTCTAAGGGAGTATCTCCCCAGCCACCAGAATTAAAAATAATGATGACATCGTTATCAGCAGCCATGTTTAAAATCTCCTGCGGCTGTAAGTCACTTGGAACTATTTCTGGCCCAAAAAGGAAAAATAAACAACCAAAGATAACCGATATTAATATTATTTTTTTTGATGTTTGCATTTTTTATGAAACTTTTGATCTAAAATTTCCATAAATTCAAGTAGAACCGGGTCGTCAACTAATTCCTCTATTTGAATCCACCATGGCTCAATTGCAAATTTATCTCCCCCCTTCCAATATTCTAAAGCTTGTAACAAATTCTCTATTCTATCTACCTGACGGACAAATCTCCCTTCTTTTGTTAGTCCCCTCTCATAGGCATTCCATAAACCTTTTATTTCTTTTCGTAAATCGGGAGGTAATTTTTTAATAAGTTTTTTTAATGCCTTATCTTCTTTTTTATATTTTTCAAGAAAAAACCTTTCTTTCTTTTTTTTAGAAAGTCTTGGCCAATTATTAAAAATTTCTTTCCATTGCTTTTTATCTCTTGGAAGAATTTTATCATAAGGAGTGGTATCGCCAGCACATACTTCACATAAGTCGTGAATTAAAGACATTTTTAGAATTTTATTCGTATTAAGCTTCCCTTTACAAGATAAAATCCAGGCCATTATCGTCATCCTAAAGGTATGGGCGGCGATCGTCTCAGGATCCTCTATACCTCTTATCACCCAACCTTTTCTTTTAACTTTTTTTAATCTTCCAACATCAATTAAAAAATTAAGGATATTTTTCATAGACAAGTTAAATTTAGCATAATTTATCCAATTAAAAAAGAGAGGAAATTTCCTCTCTTCAATCCAAAATAGAGTTATTTTTAAACTATTTTATACTTTATTTTCTTGACCCTATAGGTTGTCTTTATCGGTGAAGAAACAAGAATTTCATCGCCAACCCGGTGGCCTAAAAGCGCTTTACCAACCGGTGATTCATCACTAATCTTTCCTATAGAAGGGTTGGCTTCCAAAGAGCCTACAAGAGTAAACTCATCATTCTGACCGTCTACCCGGACTAAAACTGTCGCTCCTAAATTGACGATATTTTGTTTATCTTTCGATGGTGGTTTTATTAATTCAGCATTTTTTAGAATGTTTTCTGATTCAATTAGTCTTGACTCCAAAAAATTTAAATCTTCCTGAAAGGAGAGGTATTCAGGGTTCAAATCCTCTGAATGCAAAACCTTGGGGGATTCGCCCTTAGTTTTTGCTAGTTTTAATTGCTTAAGTTCCCTGTGTTCCTTTTTTAATCTTTCTAATCCTTCTTTAGTTAGATAAAACTTTTTTTCTTCTGGCATAATTTTTTTTAAAATCCCCTTGGTTGAGGGGATTGAAGCCTGTTGAATGAAAATTATTTTAATCCCCTCAATGCTTTAATTTTCTGTAGGCTAAGCCGCAAACAATAAAAACCCATTTGGTACAAAATGTCATTCCGATTGATTTAATTGAGCTATTTTTCTGATTAAACATTGATGAGATAATCTTTAGTAACTATCCTCTTTTTTAAATTATAGGCAGGTAAAGAATTTTGTCAAGATACTTTAGAAAACTAACCAAATTATAGGTTTTGCTTTATTCTTTAAATTTCTCCCTCAGGACTATCTATTTTATAGAAAGCAAGGCGGGTTGTCAAGAGAGGAAGATGATTCTAAAAGAAACTTGCTGGATCTTTTATTTTAGTCCTAGAAAATCTAAAATAAACTATATGGTTGAGATAGATGGGATATATTTAGAGGGCGGCGGACAGATTTTGCGGACGGCTATTGCCTTAGCGGTAGTTACCAAGAAACCCTGCCGGGTTTTTAATATTCGTAAAGGACGCCCTAAGTCAGGTCTGGTCCAACAGCATCTTTTAGGAATTCAAGCCTTAGCTCAACTTTGTGAAGGAAAATTAGAAGGGGATTATTTGGGCTCAGAAGAAATTAAATTTTTTCCTGGAGAAAAATACAGGGACCGGGTCTCTGTAAATATTCCAACGGCCGGCAGCCTGACATTGGTTTTACAAGCTTTAATTCCCCCATCTCTCTCAGTTCCCTCTCCGACAACTATAATTTTCAACGGCGGAGCTACTGATACTTTTTTCTCACCAACCATTGATTACTTTCGTTTCGTTTTTCTAAAAATCTTAGGGAAAATGGCTGCTAAAATAGAAATAAATATTCTGAAAAGAGGATATTATCCGGAAGGCGGAGCTCAGCTAGAATTGATAATTTGTCCAGCCAAATTAAAAAATCTAAATCTGACCGATAGAGGACTATTCAAAAGTATTGCTGCGATTTCTGGTGCTTCGGAAATTTTAAAAGACAAAAAAGTTGCCGAAAGACAATTGGCGGGAGTAAGAGAAGTTTTGGGTAAATTAAACTTGCCCATTGAAGAAAAGATAGAATATTATCAAACTAAAAATTCCGGAAGCCAGGTTTTTTTAATGGCCGAATTTGAAAATACAATAATCGGTACTGACAATCTTGGAAAATTGGGAAAAAGAGCAGAAGATGTCGGCAAAGAAGCAGCCCTGGGACTGTTAAAAGAACAGAAATCCGAAGCTTGTTTAGATAAATATTTAGCTGACCAGATTCTCCCCTATTTAGCTCTGGCTGACGGTAAAAGTCAGGTCGCTGTTTCTGAAATTACTAATCATTGCAAAACTAACATTTGGGTTATTGAGAAATTTCTTGAGGGAAAATTTGAAACTAAAGGAAATTTAATTAAATGGTTTCCAAGTCGATGAAAAATTTTTCATCTTCACCTTCATCCGCCGGAGGCGAACTCGGTAAATGAAAATTATTATTGCTAAAAATATTGGTTTCTGTTCCGGGGTCAAAAGAGCAATATCAGTTACAGAACAAGCTTTAAAAGAAAAGACAAAACCCGTTCAGTTTCTGGGCAGCTTAGTTCATAACGAAAATATTATTGATAAGTTTTTAAAGAGAGGAGTAATTTTAAAAAAGAACTTGAAAGAAATAAAACCCGGCATTTTAATCATCCAGGCCCACGGTTTTTCTCCTTTCCCCAAAAAATTTGATGAAAAAATCCTTATCAGAGATGCTACTTGTCCCCTGGTAAAAAAAGTCCAAATGCTGGCTAACTCCCTCTGGAAAAATAGCTATCAGGTAATTATCATCGGAGATAAGAATCATTCTGAAACTAAGGGGATTAAAGGATATACTAAAAACAAGGCTGTGATTGTAGAAAATAAAGAACAGGCAAAAAATCTTCCTAAATTTAAAAGGGTGGCTGTGGTAACTCAAACAACTCAAAATTTAAATAATGTAAATGAAATTTTAAAAGTTTTAAAAAGAAGGCATAAGAAAATAAAATATTTTAATACTCTTTGTTTGGAAGTCCAGAAGCGCCAAAAAGAAACAAGAGTAATTGCAGAAAAAACTGACGGAATGCTGGTCATAGGCTCTAAAACTTCTGCTAATACCAAAGGGTTATATCAAATTTCAAAAAATTCCGGAAAACCGGTTTGGTGGGTAAACTCATTGGACGAATTAAAAAAACAAAATATTAAAGACGCTATAGTTTTAGGAGTAGTTTCTGGAACATCTGCTGATAATGCAGAAGTTGAAAAAATTAAGAATTATTTAAAAAGGGCTCGGCAGGCAAATGGCTAAAAGAAAGAAAACAAAAGTAGTAAAAATAGGCAAAGTAAAAATTGGGGGAAATTACCCTATTATTGTTCAGTCAATGACCAACACTGATACTTTTAATATTGGAAAAACCGTCAAACAGATTAAAGAATTAGAGAAAGCGGGGTGTGAAATAGTAAGAGTGGGAGTGCCTGATTTAAAATCTGCCAGAGCGCTTT
>Ga0315548_1000909_pt1 | contig 26227 bp, 28 predicted proteins | sample SalMarSW160110MG_2_FD_202540 | JGI IMG/M metagenome (GOLD analysis project Ga0315548, IMG submission 202540) | Salt marsh sediment microbial communities from the Plum Island Ecosystem LTER, Massachusetts, United States - Salt Marsh Sediment SW1601-110 ... | reverse complement strand
GTGCTTATTTCCACGGCAGGGATAAACTGAAGCTGGTTTAGCTTCCGGGCTTCCTCAAGGGCCGGTGCTATTCCGTCAATAGAGTCGTGGTCGGACAGGGCGATGACCTCCAGGCCGAGCCCCGCCGCCCTGCGGACGATTTCCTGCGGACTATACCTTCCGTCCGAGGCAGTGGAATGGATATGCAGGTCAACCTTGCTCACGGCCTCTCCATCTGCCGAGATATACGTTCAATATCGATGGCCCGGCCACTGCCCTCATCAACGTCAACCAGGATGGCATTTAGAACCGGCTTCCCCTTTCCCACCGAGAGGCGGTGGGGCATTCCGGTAAGAAAACGCCGTAAGACAGCGTCAGGGTCATCGCCGATGATGGAATCGGTCGGCCCGGTCATGCCGATGTCAGTCACATAAGCGGTGCCGTGGGACAGTATCTGTGCGTCAATGGTGCCCACGTGGGTGTGGGTGCCCAGAACCGCGCTGACCCTGCCGTCCAGATACCAGCCCATGGCCATCTTCTCCGAGGTCGCCTCAGCGTGGAAATCAACGATGACCACCGGCGGCCTGTCCGCAGTCTCTTCAAGGAGCTTATCCATTGCCCGGAACGGACAATCGATATCGCCCATGAAGGTCCGCCCCATCAGGTTGACCACCATCGTCTGGCCGGTGATGAGGTAGCCCCTCCCCGGCACCCCCGGTGGATAGTTCAGCGGGCGCAGCACCGGCATCTCACTGTCCAGTTCGGGAATGATGTCCTTCTGCGCCCAGATGTGATTCCCTGATGTCACTACGTGAACGCCGGCCTCTATAAGCTCCTGGGCAATGGCTGGTGTCAGCCCGAAACCGCCGGCGGCATTCTCGGCGTTGGCAATGACCATATCCAGCCGGTACTGATGGCGCAGCTGGGGCAGCAATTCGAGCACCGCCCTCCTGCCGGGCTGGCCGACAATATCACCAATTACCAGTACTCGCATCTGTGTCCTCTACTTCGCATAGTCAACAGCCCTGGTCTCCCTCAGCACGGTTACTTTTATCTGTCCCGGATACTCAAGACCCTCTTCTATCTTTTTCACGATGTCCCGGGCAAGCCGCATGGCGCCCAGGTCATCAATATCCTCCGGCCTGACCAGGATACGGATTTCCCGTCCAGCCTGAATGGCGTAGGATTTCTCCACACCCTTGAAGTCGTTGGCGATGTCTTCCAGCGCTTTCATCCGCTTCAGGTACTTCTCCAGCGATTCGCGCCGGGCGCCCGGCCGGGCGCTGCTTATGGCATCCGCGGCCGAGATGATGAACCCCCACATGCTGACGTTATCCGTCTCCAGGTGGTGCTCGGCAATGCCCTGCACCACCTCCGGCGACTTGTCCCACTGCTTGACCAGGTCGGCGCCAATCTGGGCGTGTGTGCCCTCCACCTCACGGTCAACCGCCTTGCCGATGTCGTGAAGGAGCCCCGCCCTTTTGGCGATGCCCACATTGGCCCCCAGTTCGGAGGCGATCATTCCGGCGATGTAGGCGGTTTCAATGCTGTGCTGCAAGCTGTTCTGCCCATAGCTGGTGCGGTATTTCAGTCGACCCAGCAGCCTTATAATCTCCGGCCTCAGTCCGTGCACGCCAACCTGATAGGCTGCCTGCTCTCCAGCGCTGTTGATATCCGCCTCCACCTCTTCTTTCGCCTTGGATACCACCTCCTCAATACGTGCCGGATGGATGCGGCCATCAAGGATTAGCTTGTGCAATGCGTTGCGAGCGACCTCCCGCCGCACCGGGTCAAAACTGGATACGGTAACCGCCTCAGGCGTATCGTCAATTATCAGGTCCACACCGGTCGCCTGCTCAAGAGCCCTGATATTGCGTCCTTCACGGCCGATGAGCCTCCCCTTCATTTCATCGCTGGGCAGCGGCACCACGGACACCGTGGACTCGGTAACGATTTCCGAGGCACTGCGCTGAATCGCCTGCGAAAGGATTTCCTGAGCCCTTTCGCTGGCTTCTTCTTTCAGCTTTGCTTCCCACTCGTGAAGCCGCCTCGAGGTCTCCTGCTCCATCTCCACCTGCATAGCATCAATCAGTTGCTGGCGCGCCTCAGCGCTTGACATGCCCGAAATCAGCTCAAGCTGCTTCAACTGCCTGTCTCTCAACTCGCCAAGCTGGCCACGGATCGACTCGATTTCCTTCTCCTTGCCGGCCATATTCCTCTCCCGCTGCTCGACGCCTTCCAGCTTTCGGTCCAGATTTTCTATCTTCTGGCTCAAGCGGTTTTCCTGGCGCTGCAGTTCAATACGCCGCTCGCGGTATTCGGCCTCAACCGACATCTTAATCTTTCTGGCCTCTTCCTGAGCGTTGTTCAGCACCACTTTGGCCTCTTCTCTGGCCTCGGCAATCATTTTGGCCGCTTTGCGCTCGGCAATGCGTATCTGCCGGTTGAACATAAACCGCCGGTAAGTAAAGACGGCCATTCCGCCAATGATTACCCCTATAACGATACCGACAAACAAAATGGCTATTATGACAATAATATCTATTCCCATTTTGTCACCCCCCTTTCTTTTAATCTTTATCTATCGGGGGCAGTTTGAGACAGCCGCGTCACCGGGTTTCACCAGTAAATAAGGCTATCCCGAGCTATTCCCTCGTTCCTGCCATACCCTTTTCACAGCATGGCCGATGACTTCATAGCCAAAACCCCGACGCCGCAGATAGTCACCCAGTCGGCGCCGAAAGCTCTGATAGTCGGCGGGGATGCCGCGACGCATCTTCTGCAGCGCCGCCCGATAGGCATTTTCATCGTCATCCATACCAGTTACCGTTTGCTCGATAACGTCGTTCACTACCCCCATTCGTTTCAATTCCATCCCGGTGAGCCACCGACTTCTCGGACTGAATGATTCCCGATTCTCCTTCCAGAACTGGGCAAAGGCCCCATCATCCAGCAGGGCCTGCTCCCTCAGCCGGCCGATGGCCGCATCTACGGTTTCCGCGGCAAAGCCGCGGCGCTGCATCCGCCCCCTGATTTCAGACTCGCTGCGCGGACGGTAACTGAGGTAGCGGTAAGCCGCCTCCAGGCAACGCTGCAACTGGTCGCTCCCGGTCAGTGACTCGAGCCGGTCGCTGGACAGCTCCTGGCCTACCTGCAGGTTCTCTCTTGCCACAACCTCAGCCCCCAGACTGAAGGCGAACCTTCCATCCAGATAGATATTTATCCTTTTCTCTCTTCCCTTCCCGGCGCGGAGGTCGGTAATCCTGCTCACCTTGCTTCTTCCCTTCAAAAACACAAGGCTGAAGCCTCTGCCTCAGCCTTGCCCTCTTCACGCTATTCTGTTTCTGGTTATTACAAAATGCCCTTATTCACCGGGCACGGCAAAATGAGTGGTATTGGCTGAGGCCCTTATTCTTTGCTCCATTTCCTGGGCAATTTCCGGGTTCTGCGCCAGATATTTCTTGGCCGCTTCCCTGCCTTGCCCGAGGCGGACATCGCCGTAAGAGAGAAAGGCACCAGCCTTGCTCACCAGTTCCATTTCCAAGCCGAGGTCAATAAGATTGCCCTCTTTGCTTATGCCGTGGTCAAACATGATGTCGAAATCGGCATTACGAAAAGGCGGGGCAACCTTGTTCTTGACAACCTTGGCCCTGACGTGGTTTCCGATGGCTTCATTTCCCTGCTTGATGGTTTCAACGCGCCTGAGATCAATACGCACCGAGCTGTAAAACTTGAGCGCCCGGCCGCCCGGCGTTACCTCGGGATTGCCGAAGATAATGCCAACCTTCTCCCTGAGCTGGTTAATGAATATGACCGCTGTTCCGGAACGGCCGATGGCCGCCGCCAGCTTGCGCAGGGCCTGTGACATCAGACGCGCCTGCAGACCCACCTGTGGTTCCCCCATATCCCCTTCAATTTCGGCCCGGGGCACCAGCGCCGCCACGCTGTCAATCACGATAGCGTCAATGGCGCTGCTCCTTACCAGCGCCTCGCAGATTTCCAGCGCCTGTTCCCCGGTATCCGGCTGGGAGATAAGCAGTTCCTCAAGATTAACACCGCAATTTGCCGCATAGGATGGGTCTAACGCATGTTCAGCATCGATATAGGCAGCCGTACCACGTTTCTGAGCTTCGGCAATGATATGCTGGGCCAAGGTAGTCTTCCCGGATGCCTCCGGACCGAATATCTCCGTGATGCGACCTCTGGGAATACCACCGATACCTAAAGCCAGGTCCAGAGCCAGCGAGCCGCTGGGAATAGCTTCCACGGGAGTTATGCCCGCAGACTTCCCCAGCTTCATAATGGAGCCTTTGCCAAACCTTTTCTCAATCTGGCCAATCGCCAGCTCAAGTGCCTTCTCTCTCTCGGTAATCATCTGCCTCTTTTACATAATAGCAGACAAATGTTAACAAAACAAGGGGGAAAATATCATTATCGCGGAATGTAAAAGGAAAGAAAAAGTTTTCTTAAAACTCCGGAATCGGCAGCAGTGAGCGTTTGTGGGCGCTTCTGGCCATCACGGCTTCAATCTTTTTCCGCACTTCCTCTGATGCCCCGCCGGTAAGAATAAATCCATCAAGCGCCTCATAGCTCACCCCCATCTCGGCCTCGTCGGTCTGCCCCTCCCACAGTCCCGCCGAGGGTGGTTTATCGATAATCGGCGCCGGAATGCCAAGAAAACGCGCCAGCTCCTTCACCTGTCCCTTGACCAGATTGCCCAGGGGCAGGATGTCCACCCCGCCATCCCCGTGCTTGGTGAAGTAGCCAATGGTAATCTCGCTGCGGTTGCTCGAGCCGGCCACCATATATCGGAGCTGGTTGGCGATATAGTAAAGCGTGACCATCCTCAATCTTGGCTTCAGGTTCGCCTGTGCCAGGCGCTGGAGTGATGTACCCGCTTTAAAATCGGGCAATGCTTTAAGCAAAGCCGAATAAATGTCATCAAGGGCCACCTCGACCGTGGGAATATCGAATTTCTCGGCCACCGCCTGGGCGTGCGCCCTATCGTCGGGGTGGCTGTAACAGGGCATCATCACGCCCAGCGTGCTCTCCGGAAATGCCCGCCGGCATAATGCCGCCACCACCGAGGAATCAACGCCGCCGCTCATCCCCACCACCACCCCCGGGCACCCTCTCGCCGTTACCTCGTCTCTTATCCAGGCAATTAACTTCTCCGCCAAGTCCCCGATATTCATCTCTGTCTCCGTGGTGTCCTGCGTTATCGCTAGTATACTATGGCGCGGTTGAGCGGTCAAAATGGCGGTATACTTTTTACTCTCCAGTATTATATACTCTGCACGGGAGGCAATGATATGGCGCTGAGTCACCGCGAAAGAGTGATAAAGGCACTGAGCCACCAGGAGCCGGACCGGGTTCCCATTGACCTCGGCAGCACCAATAACAGCAGCATCCACATCAAAGGCTATCAGAAGCTGAAAGCCCATTTTGGCGTTAAAGATGAGGATATAATCATCCACCGCATGATGCAGACGGCGGCAGTGCATGAACCAGTCCTCCAGTCTCTGGATATTGACCTCCGCTTTGTGACCTCCGGCAACTCCGACAGCAAACCGGATAAACCGTTCGGTGAGGATGGTTACGAGGATGAATGGGGTGTCATCCGCCGCATGCCGGCAACTTCCCTGTACTATGACCTGGTCAGGTCGCCTCTTGCCGGAGCCATAACGATTCAGGATGTCGTTAACTACCCTGTGCCCGACCCCACTGACCCCGGCTATACCAGGGGAGTCAGGGACAAGCTCAAGCACTATAAAGAGAACACCGATTACGCCGTCGTACTGCGCCTGCCGTCGGCGTTCGTGCACACGACGCAGTACCTGCGCGGCTTTGAGGACTGGTTTCTGGACCTCGCCGCCGATAAAAAACTGGCCGGCGCTGTTTTTGACCTGGTCACTGACCAGACCACCGCCATGGCCGCGGAACTCCTGAAGGCTGGCGGTGACCTTGCCGACATCGTCGTGGTCAGCGATGACATGGGATTCCAGAATGGGCCTATCGTTTCCCCGGAACTGTACCGTGAACTTCTCAAGCCCCGCCATAAGAGATATTTCGACACCGTTAGAAAGCACACTTCGGCTTTCATTCACTTCCACTGCTGCGGCTCCATCTATAAATTATTGCCGGACCTTATTGACATCGGTGTTGATGTCATTCACCCGGTACAGGTTGCTGCCAAAGATATGGACTCCAGCAAGCTGGCCGCTGATTTCGGTGACCGATTGAGTTTCTGGGGCGGTATCGATACTCAGTTCGTGCTGCCCAAAGGAAGCTCCGACGACGTCAAAGCAGAAGTCAGGCGGCGCATCAGGGACTTCGCTCCTGGCGGCGGCTATATACTGGGAGCAGTGCACAACATCCAGCCGGACGTGCCGCTGGAGAACATATTAGCCATGTATGAGGCCGCCAAGGAGTACGGCAAGTATCCGATTTCCCCGGACTGATTGACCGGAAGGCCAGAAAAGCCGTAAACTAGATAGTGGGTGATGAAAGATGCCCATTTATGAATACACCTGTTCCGATTGCGAGCTCACCTTTGAGTTGATGAGGCCACTCAGCGAGGCAGACAAAGACGCTCCCTGCCCTCGCTGCCATAGTCAGGCCAGGCGCATCATGTCGCCCTGTGCTTCCTTCTCCAAAAGCAGCAACGGGGAAACGTCCCGCGTCTCCGGCACCGGCAGCTCGTGTGCCGGATGCGGCGCGAGCAACTGCACCATCTGCGGTCATTAGCGAGGAGGCATACGCGTTGCGGCGGCTTAACCGCATAAGCCTCAAAGAATCAAGCCAATAAGTATTACCATATCCTAACTACATTCCTGTGCCCGAGATTGAAGTTATTCATGGCGTATTGACATTTATTATAGAAAGACTATAATTAATCTCTGCAAAACCGTAATGAATTAAATACCTGAGTTAAAGGAGGTAATACTCATGAGCGTACAGGTAGGGAAACCAGCCCCGGATTTCGCCGCCAAAGCGTACCATGAGGGCGCCGCCAGAGAAATCAAACTGGCGGACTACCGCGGCCGATGGGTCATGCTCTGCTTCTACCCGGCGGACTTCACCTGCGTCTGACCGACGGAGCTGGCGGCAGTTGCCGTCAAGTATGCGGAATTTCAGGAACTGGGGGTTGATGTCCTCTCCATCAGCGTTGACAGCAATTTCTCCCACAAGGTCTGGCAGGAGGTGGAGCTCTCCAGGATGGTCAAGGGCGGCATCCCTTACCCGATGCTTTCCGACCCGGGTGGCAGAATTGGCACTCTCTATGGTGTGTACGACGAGGAGAAAGGCGTTGACGTGCGCGGCCGTTTCCTCATTGACCCGGATGGCGTGGTTCAGGCCATGGAGGTTTTAACACCTCCCGTAGGCCGCAATGTAGCCGAGGTATTGCGTCAGTTGAGAGCTTTCCAGCACCACCAGAAGACCGGCGAACTCATGCCATCAGGATGGCAGCCGGGCAAGCCAACGCTCCCGCCAGAGAGCGAGACATTAACCAGGGCCGGCCATGTCTGGGAGGTCTGGAAAACGGATTACGCTTTTTAAAAAACAGGATGCCGCATAAACTAAAGGCGTTAATCTGACGGGATTGACTCCAGCCCCCTGACCACGTCGTTGAGGTCATTGAATGGCGTGCACTTGAGGTTATTTTTCTGGCAGTGGGCCAGCAGGTCGTCGCGGGCAAATACGTAGTCGGCCAGACTGGCCGGGGCTATATCGGAATACCCGTCGCCAATGTAGACCACGCGATAGCCCCGGTTCAGGTGCAGTTCAGCGTATAATCGTTTGAAGTTATCCAGCACCTGCTGGCCATCAGGGCCGATATAGGTGATTTTAAGTCCATCGGGGTCGAACTCGATATGCGCGGCGAATACCTCGATATCCGCGACGCCAATATATTTCAGGGTGGCTTCGATGTAAAATTTCAGCCCGTTGCTGACGATGACAAAGGCAAAACCCTTTCTTGAACATAAATCCAGCAGTTCCTTGAATCCGGGACGGATTTTCACCCTGTCGCCGGCGAACAGGTAATCGAGCATGGTCTTTTCATCGGCCTTTATCATGGCAAAAGTCCTCTGGCTGAAGACGCCGACCGGTATCTTGCGCTCCTGGTATTCCTGCAGAATCTGCCGCCAGTCGCCATCGGCAAAGGCATCGAGGAGCATGAAGCTCACATCTAACCCGGCAATCGTGTTGTCAAAATCACATTGAACCAGTGTTTTCATTCCAGTGGAATTCATGCTTTCTCCTGCGGTTGGTGATAATCTTGTGAGATTTCCCCATACAAAATACCATTAAAGCGGCATGGAAGTCTATTTGCCGGGGTGCTAGAATAAAATCGAGCGTTTGACAACATGGCAACCAACTACATTATCGGCACCTCGGGCTGGCACTACGACCACTGGCGTGATTTGTTTTACCCGCCGAAGCTGGCCAAATCAGGCTGGCTGGAATTCTACGCCCGCCACTTTCCCACCGTTGAGCTCAACGCCAGTTTTTACCACCTGCCTTCGGAAAGCGCCTTCACCACCTGGTATAAGTCATCACCCCCTGATTTCACCTTCGCCGTCAAGGTAAGCCGCTTCATCACCCATATCAAGCGCCTCAAAGACAGCGAGGGGCCGCTGGAGAATTTCCTGAAAAGGGCGGAAATTCTGGGGGAAAAACTGGGCCCCCTTCTCTACCAGCTGCCGCCCGGCATGCACCGCGATGATACGACACTTGAATCATTTCTGGCCATATTACCAAAAGGCCTGCGCCACGTGTTCGAGTTCAGGCACGAATCCTGGCTTGATGATGATGTCTTCGAAACGCTGCGCCGGCACAACGTCGGCCTCTGCGTCTTTGACATGCCCAAGCTCACCTGCCCGCTGGCGGCCACCGCCGATTTCGCCTATGTCAGATTCCACGGCAGTGACGCGCTGTACTCCAGCAATTACTCCGATGAAGCGCTTTCTGGCTGGGCAAAGAAGCTGGCGCAGCTGCCTGACACCGTGAAAGCGGTTTATATTTATTTCAATAATGACATCGGGGGATACGCGCTGGACAACGCCAGAACCCTGCGTACTTATCTGCAAGCCAAATGATAAAGGAGACACTATTGACTGATAATTCCTACAGACTGCTGGTGGTTGACATTGACGGCACGCTGGTAAATAGATACGGCACGATTTCAGACCGTGATAAGGAAGCACTGTCCCGGGCCCGCGGCGCGGGCATACAGGTCGCATTGTCCACAGGTCGCGGCCTCCAGGCCACCTTGAGCATTATACAAGACCTTTCACTGGACAGCTATCACATTTCATTTGACGGTGCGCTGGTCAGCCACCCCGGTTCCAGCGAAGAGATATACGTCAGCCCCATCGGCAAAGAGCTGGTAAGGCAGATGATTGATGTGGCACGCCAGTGCCGGGTCGACCTCGAGCTTTTCACCGTGACGCGCTACTTTGTGGAGCGGGAGACGTGGTCAACCGACGCCCACCGCGATTTCTTCGGCGTAAACTCAACTGTAGTAGACTTGCGCCAAATCTGGCAGAGGGAGAGAATCCTCAAAGGTGGCGTCGTCCCCACCAGTCCTGAGGAAAAGGCCAGGGCCGCGGATTTCTACCGCCGGCTGGACCACCGCCTGCATCTTTCGCGGGCCAGAACGCCCGTCTATCCTGATGTCGAGTTCATCAACATCCTCGCGCCCGGCGTTTCCAAGGGGAAAGCGCTGGAAAAGCTGGCGGCCCACCTCAAAATACCTCTCGGCGAGACCATCGCCGTGGGGGACGGCACCAATGATGTCTCGCTCCTGAAAACGGCAGGACTGGCCATCGCCATGGGGAACGCCGACGATGAGGTGAAGGCGACCGCCGATTACGTTACCCTTGACGTTGACCACAGCGGACTGGCGGCCGCCATCGACCAATTTATTTAGCCCAGAAACCGCACCATCAGGTCGGAAAACTCACGGATTTTCTGCCGGTAGACACTGTGCCCAGAATTCTGGAAAACGCGCACCTGACAGTTGGGAATCCGCTCGGCGGCGAGGTAGGCATGGTGCACCGGGACAATATTATCCTTGGCGCCCCAGACAAGCAACGTTGGCATGAGCAATTCGGAAAGCTGGTTCACCAGGACAGTGGTCTGTCCCTTCGCCGTCATTACGCTTTTCCCGATGCTCATTCTGAAGAGAGAGGGTGGAGTCAGCTTTTCCAGCGGGCAATTCAATTTCCTGACCAGCCACCCTATTGCCCTGAATACGGAGACCACGGTTTTCTTCGCAATCCGGTAAAAAATGGGCAGGGACAGAATTCTCGACCAGAACGCAATTTCTCTTCCCAGGCACAGGCTGCTGACCAGGACCAGACGCTTTATTTTGTGCGGGAATCGCAGCGCATAGTTCAGAGCAATGCCGCCGCCAAGTGAATGCCCAACGAGGTGGAAACGCCCCAGCCCCAGACTGCGGGAGAAATCCTCGACGAATGTGACGTATGAAGACAGCTCGAAGTCCTCAGCAGCCGCTTTGCTGCGGCCAAAACCGGGGAGGTCGGGCAAATAGACCTGATAATATCTGGAAAGCTCGGCGGCATTTCTCAGCCAGGCACGGCCACTGTCACCACCGCCGTGAATCACAATCAGGGGTTCTCCCTCCCCGCCCGTGAGATAGTGGACATCAATTTGCCCCACTTTAACGCTTTCTGGACGCAGATTGGTTCCCCCGAGACGGCTGAGAATCTCTTTAGAAAACGTATCTTTGCTCATCGTTACCTATTCCAGTTCCATAAATGCTATCGGCGATTCATCACTTCTTCTAATATAAAACACGAAGGTTAAAAACTTGTTAAAACACCGCCCTAAAACAGGGCCGAAAGATTACAAAATTATTACAATGTTGCCCCGGGCAAACGGCAATCAGGTCGCATGAGCCGAATGGCCACCAGGCAAACGTAATGGTACAATGAAGATGCTTGGGGTTTCCCACTTAAAAAGAAAGGCAGGCGTTTTCGCCGCCTTCTACATATATTTTACCGAATAAGGTCGCCAACTTCAAACCGCAGCTCTTTATGGAAACCCGTCGAATATCACTTAAGGGGGTAAGTTTATGGCCAAAGTGCAGATGGGTCCCGGACCGTTCCTTTATCCCATGCCCACACTCCTGGTCGGCGCCAATGTCGATGACAAGCCAAACTTCATGGCCGTGGCCTGGGGCAACATGGCCAATGCCGAACCGCCCATGGCCGCAGTTGCCATACGGACCAGCCGCCATACCCACAAAGGTATTGCGCAAAACCGGACTTTCTCCATCAATATCCCTTCCGTTGACCTGGTAAAAGAAGCCGACTACTGCGGCATTGCCTCCGGCGCCGAGGTGGACAAAGTCCGGGCCTGCCGGTTCAGCGTGTTCTATGGCAAGCTGGACACAGCGCCAATGATTGAGCAATGCCCGGTCAACCTAGAGTGCCGTGTCGCGCATTCTCTGGAACTGGGGAGCCATACGCTCTACGTAGGCCGGATTGAGGAGGTCCACATCTCCAGCGACTGTCTTACCGAAGGCAGGCTTGACCTGGAAAAAGTGAAGCCCTTTGCCTTTTTGGGAGAATCATCGCGGCAGTATCACGCTATGGGCAAGCTCCTGGGCAAGGCGTTCCGCATCGGCCTGGAAATCAAAAGCCGGGAGCAATCTGGCTAGGCTTCTTCAGGTCGGTATTTCTTCACCAGCGCCGGGTCATAGGGCGCCATGCGCTCGATGCAGCCTTCCCGCGGACATATCTGACAGCTCTCAAAGCTGACTTCGGTGGGGAAAAATATTCCAGATACCGACTTGATAGGCACCATCAGAAAGGTATCGGTGAGCCTGACGCCGATGAGCTCCTCAACTTTTTCCCTGCCTCCGAAAATGGAGAACAGCTCCTTTTGCTGGGTAATCGGCCAGTCAATTTCCGCCCCGGCACCCGGTGCCATTCTGGATAATTGCCCGAGGGCATATTTCTTTTTTAAATAGTCTTCAACATAGCGCCGGGCCAGTATAAGCGCCGTTTCTTTTATCTGGTCAAGGTAATACCCCTTGATGAAGTCCGTGGAAGGGATGTCAATCTCATCCAGCTCCCGGCCGCAGGTAATAACGTAAGGAAATACGCGCTCCACCTTATCCAGATTTACCCTGAGGACCCGGCTGGTGAATTTGACGCCGCCGATTTCCAGCGAGTCCCCGTCTTTGTTTTCAACATAGGAAACCTCGCAGACTGCCTTGGGCCTGGCGATAGGGCGGGCGATGTCCAGCATTTCACGTATGTTTCCCACAATGCTATCGCGCCGGTTGCGGAAGCGCATCCGCTTCAAAACAGCTTCAAGTTCCAGCTCAATCGGGATGCTGTTCAGTACCTCCATGGCGCTCCTTTTACCAGCGTCAGATATGCTTGATAAAGGGGATTGGTCCCGATAAATAAGTATCGGCTGTCTCCGGGGCTACCGCAGTCGTTCTCGGATGGCCTTGCGCACCGCTTCCTCTATCGTCTCCTCAACCTGCCGCGTGCGCTCGTATTCCAGCCTGGACAGCTCTTCCTCGCAGAAACGTTCGAACAATTGTCTTCCCTGCCTCCACCCCACAAGCCATACCATGCCCAACCCGAAGATGGCCACCGGCGCTACAATCTCCAGGCTGACCCCCTGAAAGAGAAGAATGATGACTATAATCAGAATGGCAAAGAGAAAGATGGCGATATTCAGGTCCCATCTGGCCGTGCGCGCTCTATCTTTTGCCCTCTGGATGGCAAGCCGTTCCTTCTCTTTATTCTCACGCTCGGAAGATTTACCTGCTTCCAACGCATCACCTCTTATGTTCACCACGGCCAATGGTTCGGGATTCCCCTGTGAAGCCACCTTCCCGATTTCCATTATATAGATTATTCTCCACCAATGCTCCCCTTCTGTCAAGCAGGACGATGGTCATGCCAAAAATAACACGTCAGAGGTGAGCAGTTATCTCCTCCAGAAGGTAAACGGGCGCTTCCACCAGGGATTTTTATCTCCCAATCCCTTGATAACAAATATATGTTCGCATTTGCCACACCGCCAGGTCCGGAACTGCTCGTTGTAGTAGGTTTTCGAGCTGCCACAGCGGGGGCAGGTGGTGCGTATCCTGGCCTCAGTTTCCTTGTCCAGATTGCGCCAGTACCGGTCATACCAGCCGGGACGTACGGGCATATTTATCTCCTGTTAATTATTTTCCTGGCTACACGTGCAGCTCGATGATATCCCCGTCCTGCAGGACATGGTCGCGCTTGACCATGATGCCATCGTGCTTGCCGGAGCCCCACAGCCGGGCGTATTTGAGCCTGGCCCTGAAATCCTTATGCACCATCTCGGCGGCGTCGGCCACCGTGCTTCCACTCGCCAGAATGATAGGGTCATTCATATCCGGCTTCTGGCCCGGCGTTTTGGTGTACACACGGATAATCCCGAGCACCTGGAAGACCTTTCTTTTCATCTCTTCCAGGCCCAGCCCGTCCCGGGCCGAGATATAAGCAAGGGAAAGTTTCTCACCATACGTGGTCTGCATAGCAGCAAAACCGGCACTGGCACCGGGAACGTCCGCCTTGTTGCCCGCAACCAGGACCCTCTGCTGGCTCAGGATTCCCTCATCGGTTTCACCCAGACCAATGCTGATTCTCATCTGCCGTAACTGCTCTACTATTGATTCCATCTGTTGCAGTGGAGCTTCGCTCAGGTCAACCACAATGAGCAGGGCATCTGCCCGCCGCAGTATGGGCGGCAGCCACCACTCAATCATCTGGGGCACGAGGGGTGGAGTATCAATCAGCTGTATCTGGATGTTTTCCAGGGGCATCATGCCCGGGCTGGCGGCGTAGGTGGTGAAGGGATAGTCGGCCACCGCCGGCACGGCGTTGGTCACGCTGGCCACAAGCTGCGATTTGCCGGCATTGGGCAGCCCGACCACGGCTACCTGGGCGGCACCTTCTTTCTCAATCACCATGGACATGCGCTGGACACCGCTCTTCTTCCCCGCCTGCTGCGTCAGCTTGGCAATCCGGCTTCTGAGCTCGGCGCGGAGGTGGTCAGTGCCCTTATGCTTGGGCATGATGGCCAGCATCTCTTCCAGCGCCGCGATTTTCTCGGCCGGGGTCTTCGCCTCCCGGAAGTTTCTCTCCGCCTCAAAATACTGTGGTGGCAGGTTGGCCGGCATTTTACAGTGACTCCTTTACCTTTCTGGACAGCTTTTCCGTCATGCCGCTGGTAGCAGCCATTTCTTCAAGGGACGCCTCCCTGACGGCCTGAACCGAGCCGAACTTCCTGAGCAGGGCACGCCTGCGCTTGGGTCCGATGCCGGGTATACCATCAAATGCCGAGATAAATGTTTCCCGACGGTGCACCTTATGGTAATACCCCAGGGCGAACCGATGCGCCTCGTCACGGAGTCGTTGCAGCAGTTTGAGCCCCGGAGAACGGCGCGGGAGTACAATCGGCTTCGTCTTCCGTGGCACATATATCTCTTCATTTTCCTTGGCCAGGCTGGCCACTGGCACCGACGTCACCCCCAGCTCGCCCATCGCCGACAGTGCGGCGTTGAGCTGGCCCCTGCCGCCATCGACCAGGACAAGGTCAGGGACTATTGCCCAGGCATCAGGCGCGGAGGTCTCCGCACCGAGGTGCTTGAATCTTCGCCGGAGAACCTCCTGAAGCATGGCGTAATCATTGGCCCCCGGCACCGTTTTAATGCGGAAGCGCCGGTAGTGGGCCGGCTTTGATTTACCCTTCTCAAAGACCACCATGCTCCCCACCGCCGCCTTCCCCTGAATGTCCGAGATGTCATAGGCTTCCATGCGCAGCGGCGGGTTAGGCAGGTTCAGTTCCTTTTCTATTTCTTCGATGGCCGCCTCCAGCTCCTTCGGCGTGGCGATCTGCCTGATTTTCAGCTGCTCCAGCCCCTGTCTGGCATTCTCGGCCACAATGTCTATAAGCTGTTTCCGGCGGCCGCGGCGCGGTACCTGGATGTCAATCCTTCCCCCCCGCCTGCCCTGCAGCCATTCTTTCAACACCGCCGTATCTTCAACAGGAAACTGTAGAAGCAGCAATCTGGGCGGTATGTTCGGGCTGGAACTGTAAAACTGTTTGATGAAGCTGGTCATAATCTGCCGCGGCTCTTCATGCCGGGTGCCCTGCATCACAAAGCTCTCGCGTCCGGTCAGCTTGTCGTTGCGGACAAAGAATACCTGGACGTATGCCTGGTCTCCGTCCTGGGAAAAAGCGATGACGTCCTGCTCACCGCTGACCGCGGCGGCGATTCTCTGCCCTTCCACCACCTTATCCATTGCCTGGACCTGGTCGCGATACAGCGCCGCCTTCTCAAAGTCCAGCGCTTCGGCGGCCCGGTTCATCTTTTCCTTAAGGTTCCGGGCAATCTTATCCTGCTTGCCTTCGAGGAACATGATGACCTCTTTGATGACCTCGGCGTATTCCTGCCGGCCCACCGCGCCGATGCATGGCCCGAGACAGTGGCCAATGTGATACTCCAGACAGGCCCGGGAGTCAGTCCCCGTGATGGGTTTGGCGCAGGAGCGAAAGGGGAAAATCCCTTTAACCATTTTCAGCGTCTGGCGCACTGACTTGGCACTGGCAAACGGGCCAAAGTAACGCGAGCCGTCCTGCTCCAGCCTTCGGGTGATATGAACCCCGGGCCATTCCTCCCTGAGATTTATCTTGAGATAGGGGAATGTTTTATCATCCTTCAGCCTGACGTTGTAGCGGGGGTGGTGGCGCTTGATTAGGTTGAGCTCCAGAATCAGCGCCTCCTGCTCCGAAGACGTCACGTAGAAGTCGATGTCAGCCACCCGGGAGACCATCTTCAGCAGCTTGGGCGATAGCTTCTGGCCGGCGCCGAAATATGACCTGACCCGGTGATGGAGGCTGGCCGCCTTGCCCACGTACAGGATTGCCCCTTCCGCATCTCGAAGCAGGTACACGCCGGGACTGTCCGGCAGCCGGTTCAATTGTTCCTCAATCAGTACGCTTGCCAAATCCGCTGCCCCCCTGAATATTTTAACACAGCTACTTTGGTGTACAAAGCGAAACCGTCTGTTTATAATAAATGTTTATTTTCTATCAGGCTGATTTGACATATTATTTATTTCTGTTAAAATATCTAACGTTATGTTAAAATATATACGTTACACCAGTTCGGAGGAGGCGCGGTGAAAGAAGACATCAACAGCTTTCTGAATTACCTGACCGTGGAGAGAGGGTTCTCCGGTAACACCCTCGATGCTTACCGGAACGATTTGCAACAGCTGGCCAGCTTCGCCGGGGAAGAGGCGGCAAAGCAGGGGCTCATGCCTTCATGGGGCAATTTCAACCGTCAGGCAATGTTAAGCTACATGCTCAATCTCAAGGAGAGGAAGTACGCAGCCACCACCATCGCCCGCAAGGTGGCAGCGGCACGGTCTTTCTTCGGCTTTTTAAAGTCCGAGGGCATCATAAGGACCGACCCGACCGAGAACATGAGCTCACCGAGCGTGGGAAAGTCGCTGCCCAAGCCAATTAGCATCAGCCAGGTGCGCCAGCTGCTGGAACAGCCGACCAAGATGAACACGCTGGAAGCCAAGAGAGACAAAGCCATGCTGGAACTGCTCTATGCCTCCGGCATGCGGATAAGCGAATTGGTCAGCCTGAACCTGGGAGACGTCAATACCGAAGAGGGATATGTAAGGTGTTTCGGCAAGGGAAATAAGGAACGTATCGTGCCCATCTACGAGCAGGCTGCCCGCTTGGTCAAGGAGTACACCGAGGAAACACGTCCTAAACTGGCGCATAAAAAGGCTGAGGTCGCCCTCTTTCTTAACCCCCGCGGCGACCGCCTGACCAGGCAGGGTTTCTGGCAGAAGTTGAAGGAGTACGCCAAGTCAGCGGGGCTGAACTCCCAGATAAGCCCGCACACGCTGAGGCACAGCTTCGCCACCCACATGTTGAGCGGTGGTGCTGACCTGCGCGCCGTTCAGGAACTGCTGGGGCATGCCAATATATCCACCACGCAGGTTTACACTCACCTGACCAGCGAGCATGTCCGGCGCACCTATGAGAGGTCCCATCCCAGGGCAAAGTAGTCGAAGAATTATCCTGAACCTGATAGAGGAGAAACCACATGCCGAAGAAGTCAAGACGCGGCAGAGCCTTCCAGGGCAAAAAGAAAAAGATGAGACAAGCGGCTGTTTCTGCCCCCGCAGCATCGCCGGCGGCGGCCCCGGAAGATGCGCCCGCGGTTTCAGCTCCGTTATCCAGTGGCGCCGTCACCAAAACAAAAGTTCCCGCCGTGAAATATCCGCATATTAATGCCGAGCTGCGCCGGATAGGCATCCTGGCGGGAGCAATACTGGTCATTCTCATTATACTGGCACTGGCTTTGTAATATTCTCTGCCTGGCGGCAACGATGGACTTTGCAAGCGAAAGAGCCAGGTTAATTGAGCACCTTAGCAGGGAAATAAAGGACAGGCGGGTCCTCGAGGTCATGGCCCGCATACCACGCGAGCGATTCGTGCCGGAGGAAAACCGCCACCTTGCCTACGAAGATATCCCGTTGCCCATCGGCCTGGAACAGACCATCTCGCAGCCCTTTATCATCGCCCTGATGACCGAGGCGCTGGAACTGACCGGCACGGAAAAGGTGCTGGAAATCGGGACGGGCAGCGGCTATCAGGCGGCGATTCTCGCGGAACTGGCCCGGCACGTAGTCACCGTGGAGCGCCTGCCGAAGCTGGCGGAGACGGCCAGAAAGGTGACCGATAGTCTGGGTTATGGCAATATTGAAATCCACCTGTCCGGGGAAACCCTGGGCTGGCCGGAGGAAGCCCCCTACGAAGCGATACTGGTTACCGCCGGCGCGCCAAGTGTGCCTGCGGAACTGATATCGCAACTGGCCATCGGCGGACGGATGGTCATCCCGGTAGGCTCACGTTACCTGCAGGAGCTGGTAAAGGTTACTCGTCAGAGGAAGAAAAACCGGATTGAGAACCTGGGCGGCTGCCGCTTTGTCTCACTCATCGGCAGGGGCGCCTGGGAGGACGAATAGAGATTATCCAGAAGGAGGATTAATGGAAGTCCTGGAAGCGATTCGCACCCGGAGAAGTATACGCAAATACAAACCCGATGCGGTGAATGACAAAACGCTGGAGACAGTGCTCGAGGCCGCACGCCAGGCACCATCCTGGGCCAACACGCAGTGCTGGCACTTTGTGGTGGTGCGGAATGCCGAAATCAAAAGCAAACTCTCCGATACGTTGAGCGAGACCAACCCGGCCCGGGATGCTATCAGGAATGCGCCGCTGGTCATCGTTGGCTGCACCGAACTGGGGAAAGCCGGCTACAAGAGCGGCGAGGTGACCACGGATAAAGGCGACTGGTTTATGTTTGACGTTGCCCTGGCCATGCAGAACCTGGTGCTGGCCGCCCACTCCCTGGGGCTGGGCACGGTGTACGTGGGGCTCTTCGATGCCAAAAAGGCCGCCAGCATACTATCGGTACCCGAGGGCTACCGCGTGGTGGTGATGACGCCGCTCGGTTACCCTGACGAGACCAAAGAGCCCAGAACGAGAAAAGAGCTCGACGAGATAGTCCATTACGATAAATGGGGTGCCAGATAGGACGCAGGTCAGATGAGCTACCGAGGGTGGATTCTGGTTGCCGTGGGGTTGTTTGCCACCGGTATGGCATTCGGTCTGGCGATGCCTGATGACACAGTAAATGTCTTTGCCGAGGACCTGGCGGCTCTCGAGGAGCTGGCCAAAGTCCTCGGCCCGTTCCAATTATCCACGGCCGCCTTCATATTTCTGAAAAACGTCTCGGCTCTGCTTTTCAGCTTCATCTTAAGCCCGCTTCTCTGCCTGGTGCCCGCAATCGCGCTGACGGTCAACGGCTGGCTTCTCTCCTTCGTCTCCGTCACCGTGATAAAACAGGAATCAGCCGGCCTGCTGCTGGCTGCTTTGCTGCCACACGGCATATTTGAGCTTCCGGCGCTGATTATCGGCGAGGCGGCCGCGCTAAGCTTCGGCACGATGGCGCTAATCGCCCTCATTTCAAAGAAAAGAAGAAGCCAGCTGCGTCCCAACCTGAAGCAGAACATCAGGTATATGGCGCTGGCCTTCGCCCTTTTGCTGCCGGCAGCCATCATTGAAACTTACGTCACGCCGCTCTTTCTTGACTAAGGAGGTAAACCATCATGAACGAACTGGGACTGGCACTACCATTCTGGATTCTGGCACTCATCTGGATGGCAAAGACAATATGGCTGGTCATTATCTGCACCCTGCTTGCCTGGCTTGGCATTCGCGCCTTTGATGCGCTCACCCCCCACATCCCGCACCGCCAGCGCATCGGCGAAAGCCCGGTGGCCACGGGGCTGTTCATCGCCGGTTTTTTCATCCTCACCGGACTGGTTATTCACGGGGCATTGACGGCGCCGACGGTAGTTGGCGGCCCGCTCCTCACCTACTTCTTCGACTTCAGGAGGCTGGGGCTGCTGGCACTGAGCTTCGTGGTGAGCCTGCTCATTGGCGTCGCCCTGTTCTATATCGTGGACAGGCTGACCCCCAAGATTCCCTTCGCCAGCATTGAGCCCGAGCCGGTGGCCGTGGGCATCAGCGTTTTCGGCTATCTGGTTTTCTTCGGCCTGATACTGCACGCCGCGCTGACAATACCGCTATGAAAAACCGGAAACTGATTCTCATTCTGGTTATGGTGCTGGTTTCCGGTCTGGCCGCCAATGGTTACGCCCTGGCAACCGGCTCTCAGGAGTTCCGCACCACGGGCGATGATATCTTTGATGACTGGGATATAAGCCGCACCCGGGCCGCCGGCGCCGATGGTTTTTACCAGGTATGCGAAAAGGGGTTCCGTCCCGTCATCGCCTTTGAAAGCCTGGGAGAAGAAGCGGACGCAGCCTACCGCCTGGGCGAAGGGATGCTGAGCCAGTATCCCGACCGCGTACAGAGGGCGGAGAAGATATTTTACTATGTGCGCGACCGTGTCCGGTACACGCCGGACAAGGACCAGTTCCAGCATGACGAGTTTGCCCAGAATGCCGACGAACTGGCCGATAAAATAGCGCAAAACGGCTTCGGTCATGGTGACTGCGAGGACAGCGCGGTGCTGCTGGCCGTGATGTATAAAGGTGCCGGCTACCGTTCCGCGATTGCCGTTGCCCCCGGCCATACCGCCGCCATGGTCTATCTGCCGGAGTACAAGAAGGGAAGCAGCTTCGAAATGGACGGCGAGGAGGGCTGGGTCTGGGCGGAAGCTACCGGCCGGAAAAATCCGCTGGGATGGATACCCAAAGAGTTCATCGATGAAGAGCTTTACGCTTATGAAATAAAAGATGAGCGCGTTACCCGCGCCGAGCCAACCGTAGCCCCGGCCACCATCATCACCGGCGAGGGCGGTGGCAGCGCCTCGTTTCCCGTCCCGTTCTTCAGCATCATCCTGCTTTTGTGGTTCATCCCCCGGCTTTTCCGGCGGCGCGCCCGTTAACCGTCGGCCAACTTGCCGTGAGCGAGCAACAACGGGTATAATAGTCTGGAACGTTTTTGGGAGGACAGTGATTCCATGCAGCAGTTCGGTCCGGAAAACATCAGGAATATTGCCTTGCTGTCGCATGCGGGTGCCGGGAAAACATCAGCCGCGGAAGCAATGCTTTTTACCGCCAAGGCAGTCAATCGGCTGGGCAAAGTTGACGACGGGTCAAGCACCTCGGACTATGACCCCGATGAGATAAAGCGCAAGATAAGCATCAACCTTAGCCTGCTCCCATGCCCGTGGCGGGAAACCAAAGTCAACCTCATTGATATCCCCGGCTACAGTGACTTCATCGGCGAGGTGAAGGCGGGAATCCGGGTCAGCGAAGGCGCCGTCATCGTCATCTGCGCCGCCTCAGGCGTGGAAGTGGGCACCGAGCAGGTCTGGGGATACTGCCAGGAGGCCAGTCTGCCCCGTCTCATCTTCGTGAACAAGATGGATAGAGAGAATGCCGATTTTTTCAAGACGGTGAATGATATCCAGGCCAAGTTCGGTCCCAGGTGCCTGCCGCTACAGATACCCATCGGTGCCCAGAATGACTTCCAGGGCATCATCGACCTGCTCGCCCTGAAAGCCTACACCGGCTCACCGCCGAAAGAAGGAGAGATTCCATCAGCGCTGGAAGGTCAGGTGAATACCTTCCGTGAAAAGCTCATCGAGGCGGCGGCGGAAACGGAAGATGCGCTCATCGAGAAATATCTGGGTGGCGAGGAGCTAACTTCAGAAGAACTGAGAAATGGACTGAAAAAAGCTGTGGCGAGCGGCAGTGTTTTCCCCATCATGGCCGGCTCAGCGCTGCAGAACGTGGGCATCGACGAGCTTCTGGACGCGATGGTCGACTATCTGCCATCCCCGGCGGAGCGTGAGGTGGTGGCAATGACCGATGCCAAGGAGGAAAAAATCGAACCCAAAGCTGATGGCCCTCTGGCGGCGCTCGTGTTCAAGACGACCGCCGACCCGTATGTCGGCAAGCTCACCTACTTCCGGGTGTACAGCGGCGCCATCGACAGCAACTCACAGGTCTGGAATGCCACCAGAGGCAGTGCCGAGCGGATTGGCCAGCTCTTCATGCTGCGGGGTAAAAATCAGGAGCCGGTGCCCAAAGCAAGCGCCGGGGACATCGGGGCGGTGGCCAAGCTGAATGTGACCAACACCGGTGATACTCTTTCCGCCCAGAACAAGCCCATCAAGCTTGCCCCCATCGTCTTCCCGGTGCCCGTCTTCGATGAGGCGGTTTACCCGAAGACCAAAGCCGACCTTGATAAGATGGGGACAGCGCTCTCCCGCATCACCGAGGAAGACCAGACTCTGCGCGTACGCCGCGAACCTGACACCGGTGAGACCCTGCTTTCCGGCATGGGAGATACCCAGCTTGAGGCGGCAGCGGAAAAGATGCAGCGCAAGTTCGGCGTCAGCGTTATTCTGGAGACGCCCAGAGTGCCCTACAAGGAGACCATTACCGCGTCGGTACCGAACGCCGAATACAAGCACAGGAAACAGTCCGGAGGCCACGGCCAGTACGGCCATGTCATCATGGAACTGGAGCCCCTGCCCCGCGGCACCGGCAACGAGTTCGCCTCGAGGGTTGTAGGCGGTACGGTGCCCAAGAACTACATCCCGGCGGTGGAGAAGGGCTTCCAGGAGGCGGTTCAGGACGGCGTGCTGGCGCATCATCCGGTGGTAGATGTCAAGGCAACGCTGTACGACGGCAGCTTCCATCCGGTGGACTCATCGGAAATCTGCTTCAAGATTGCCGGCGCACAGGCGATGAAGAAAGGGCTTTCCCAGGGGCAGCCAATCCTCCTCGAGCCCATCATGAATATCCGGATAACCATCCCCAACGACCTCACCGGCGACATCATCGGCGACCTCAACACCAAGCGCGCCCACGTACAGGGGATGAACCCGTCCGGCGATACCAATATAATCGAGGCCCAGGTGCCGCTGGCGGAGGTGCTGCGCTATTCTATTGACCTCAAGTCAATGACCCAGGGCAGAGGCACCTACAGCACGGAATTCAGCCACTATGAAGAGGTGCCGGCACAAATCAGCCAGAGGATAATCGCCCAGAAAGCCGAGGAAAAAGCCTGACCGCGCTAAATGGCACTGATTACGTGGCCCTTATTTCCTGCCGCATAAACAGCACGTAGCTCATGGCGAAGCACACGGCACTGAGGCTTATCAGGCCGACGATGTGGGGCCAGACGATGAGGATGCTCTGGCCGAGGCTCAGGGGATTGGCCACCATGTAAGTGGCCTGGCTTGAGGTCACCATCCCCAGGCTGCGCACCAGTGGTACCAGCAAAACGGTAGTTGCTTCCTGGAACAGTATGTTCGGGGAAAACCGCGTTACCATCTGCTGCACTTCAAAATTGCGCATCAGTTCTGCCTCCGTGCCGTCACCGGCTGGTGCCAGCGCATTGGCAATTCCCGGAGCAATGAGCAGTATAAAAATGCTGAAGAATAACCACAGAGCGAGCGAGAACAGCAACGAGGCGGCCACGCGACGAAAGACGATGGAAAAGAGTATCGCCAGGCCCATCCAGAATGCCCCGTAGACAATGGTCATGAAGAAATAGAAAAAGAGCCTGATGATTTCCTCCGGAGTCGGCGGCACTCCGATCATGCTCAACCCGTAGCCTCCTACCAGCAGCAGCATGGTGCCCACCATGATAGACAGGGTGACCACACCAGCGAGGAATTTACCATTGATGACGCTGTCGCGGAAAACGGGCTGGGCCAGGACCCGGCTCAGTGTACCACCAGCCCGCTCGCTGTTGATGGCATCAAAGCCCAGGGCAATGCCGATAATGGGAATGAGCAGGGAGACAAGGTAAGTGAGCGAGGGTATTACCGTTCCCGATGTGGTAAACAGACCCAGGAAGACAATTCCTTCGGGAAGGTTCGCCGAACGGATGCCCTGCGAGGCGGCCACCAGGCCAGTAACACTAACCACTATTACCAGAAGAAAAGAAGCGAGAAATCGGATGCTGGTAACATAATCAGCTAGTTCTTTACGTAAAATAGCTAACATTGACCGCCTTATTCCTCTCGGAAATATTTCATATAAATATCATCCAGGGAGAATTCCTGGACCTTCATCTGAATCAGCGGGAAATTGTGCTGCACTATGGCCTTGGAGACCTCCCGCCGTAAATCGGCATCGGCGCTGATGATGAGCATGTTCTCCCTGACCTCAAGGTCAACCACACCCTTGATGCCCCGGAGCACCTTAATGAGCTTCTCACTTGGCTCCTCGGTTTCCACCTCAATCCGGAACCGGCCTCCGGCCAGCGCCTCCCGGCCCAGCTTATCAATGGCCCCCTGAATCACCATCTTCCCTTTGGCCAGGATGCCGATGTTGTGGCACACCCGCTGCACCTGATAGAGCTGATGTGACGAAAGCACCACCGTTGTCCCCATCTTGGGCAGACCCTCTATGAGGTCGAGGAGCTGGTTAATACCCTTGGGGTCCAGACCGGCAGTTGGCTCATCGAGGAAAACCAGACTTGGCCTTTTGATCAGAACTTCGGCAATGCCAAGCCTCTGCTTCATGCCGCGGGAATACTTGCCCACCGTTTTCTCTATGTTTCGATTCGGCCCCACCTTCTCCATTATCTCGCTCTCGGTAAGGCCAACCTTTGCCAGCACCTCATCGGCCCGCCGGTTTGCTTCAGCATAGTCAATGCCGTTCAAATCGGCGATGAACCTCAGGTTTTCCCGGGCGGTGAGGTTTTCATAGAAGCCCACCCTTTCCGGCAGATACCCAGCCTGACGCTTGACCTTTAGCGGCTCGCGTGTTGGGTTGAAGCCAAGCACACTGACCGAACCTGAAGCCGGCTCGGTCAAGCCCAGCATCATGAGGATGGTCGTTGTTTTGCCGGCGCCGTTAGGGCCAAGCAAGCCGAATACCTCATTTTCCCTCACCTGAAGGCTGAGGTGGTCAACGACGGTAACCCCATCGTAGCGCTTGGTCAGTTCGTTTGCTTCTATGGCTAAAGTATCACTCATAGACTATCGCCGACTAAACCGCATGAAGATAACCACCAGCCCCACCACGACAATGGCGATGATGGCCACGCCGACCCATCCCCAGACGGTGGGCGTCTCCACGGTAACCCTGATATTTATCTGCTCCGAAGTTTTCTGGACTCCGGAAGCCCGGACACTTATCATGTAATCGCCCGAAATTGTCTCCGGTGGCGGTTTGATATTTATCTCTACGGTCTGGGTCTTCAGCGCCTCCAGTGAGTCCACCTGCTCTGGCTTGAACTCAATTGACCATCCCTCCGGTTTATTGGACGAGAAGGTGATTTTATCAATGGGCGCCGTGCCCAGATTACCAACTTCAATGGAAAAATAGTTATCACGACCGGCTTTGGCCTTGGTATCGTAACGCTGGCCCGATGGAGCCAGAAGTAGAGTGTAACTGGCGGTGATAACTGCCTTAAGCTCGACAGTGCCTTTCAGGTCGTCGGAGACCACGTCCAGAACTATCTTGTAATCGCCGGGCTCGGGCAGGGGCCAGAAAGGCGCCGTGGCCACCAGCCTGGTTTTATCGGAAAAAGCCACGCCGCTAGGCTTGAGGTCAATGGCAGAGATATGTTTGTCCTTCTCGTACTGGGGGGTCATATAGACCTCCCATCCCTGTGGAGCGGTGTGGATAAGGTCGAAGGACCTGGGTTCACCCAGAATATCGCCGGCGTACTTGAATTCCACCTCAAAGACGAAATCACTGCCGGCAATCGCCTCAACGGTGGGGTGTACCACCGATACCTCAATTGTCTCTACCCTTTCTATCGTTTTCACGGTAACCCTGATTTCGATTTTTTCGGTAGAAGCCTGCTCACCTTCGACCCAGAGCTTGACAAAGTAATCGCCCGTAGCGGTACCTTCTGGCGCTGTTACCGAGGCATAAATTCGCTCGTCGTCATAGGCCGCCAGCGATGCTATCCTGGGCGGGTCATATTTGATCGTCCACCCGTCCGGTATTTCACTTTTGATGGCGAGCTTGGTCACCGCCTCCTCGCCAATGTTTTCCAGGTCCACCCGGATGTCCTTTTCCCGGCCCGCCACCATGATGGTACTGTACACACCGTCAGTGGGCGTGAGCGACAGGGCGTACTGCGGCTCCTCCTGGGCAAATACCACACCGGCTGGAGAAATCGCCAGCAGACTTACAATCAGTAGGCAGATAATTCTCAATTTTTGCATGCTTTGCCACCTCACTAAAGTATATTGGGAATCTCAAGTAACTAGTTTTATATAATACACGAATTCAATCGGAAATTCAAGGCCCATCTTTTTAAGGGCGACTATTCAGCCAGCAATTCCCTGACCTTTTCGGTGAAGGCGGGCAGCACCTTCTTCCAGTCTCCGACGACGCCGAAGCGTGCCTCGCGAAAGATGTTGGCCTCCGGGTCTTTATTGATGGCCACGATGTTCTTGCACCCGGAACAGCCCGCCATGTGCTGGCTGGAACCGGAGAGGGCAACGGCAATATAAAGGTCAGGGGCCACTATTTTCCCGGTGAGCCCTATCTGACGCACATCAGGCACCCAGCCGTTATCACAGGGGGGCCGGCTGGCACCCATCGCCCCCTTCAGCACCCCCGCCAGTTCCTCCAGCTGCTTGAAGCCATCGGCACCGCCGATACCCCTCCCGCCACTG
>Ga0315548_1000908_pt1 | contig 26231 bp, 25 predicted proteins | sample SalMarSW160110MG_2_FD_202540 | JGI IMG/M metagenome (GOLD analysis project Ga0315548, IMG submission 202540) | Salt marsh sediment microbial communities from the Plum Island Ecosystem LTER, Massachusetts, United States - Salt Marsh Sediment SW1601-110 ... | reverse complement strand
AATCCGGTGAAGGTGGGGCTGGCGGTTGTGGCTAGGGACTGGTCTAATCCGTCTAAATATGCCCACTCAGCGTCAAGAGTATTGGCTCCTATTGAGAAAGAAGTAGCCAATACATCGCCGCTTACTTCAAGAGGAGACGATGGATTCGTCGTCCCGATGCCGACGTTGCCTGTACTGTCTATAACGAATCTTGCTGTTCCCACATCTCCAAGACCATCACCTGTTATATCAGAAATCACAAGCTTACCAGCTCCATAAGTTGGAGTCCCAGTTCTCGTTGTTGAAATTCTATAAGTATTAGCACCCGCCCCAGTATTATCAAATACTATTCCCAAGTGATTTAATCCATTAGCTGTCCCAACACTATCAATAACTACTGGAAGAGCTGAACCAGTTTGCGTTATGCTGAGAATCCCTCGGGGCCCCGTCGTCCCGATGCCGACGTTGCCCTCTACCAATAACCCATTAATAGGAGGAGTAACAGAGGCATAGCCAGAACCTATTGATACACTCCCGGCTACAGAGAGCATAGCGGCCGGAGCGTTAGTGCCAATTCCAAAAAGATCGCTTGCGTCGCTCCAGTAAAGGTTAGAGTTATCTTCTGTGAGGGTTCCTTCACTTCCTGCAAAAACCACGCTCCCTTCAGTAAATCCGGATGGAGTAACAGTACCGCTGACATTACCGTATATGGTTCCGTCTACTTCAAGGTCATTCTGGATGTATGCGTCTCCTAAGCCGTTGGCATAGCCGGCATTGGTGTCGTCTCCTATTACCAGATTAGCAACAGGGCTGGTATCTCCTATTCCGACATTGCCCAATATATATAATTTTGCAGTTCCGGCATCGGTGGAGCCAATAGCTATATTATAGGAAGCAGCATCGGGATAAAGATTACTGCCAGAGAGAGTCCAGGGACCTCCGGTTGAAGATACATCTACCCAAGTGGCATTGCCCGAATCGTCAGAAGTTAGAACATATCCTGTCGTAGGACCGGAAGTCATTTGAAATGTTGTGGTAGTAAGCTTGCCGTTTACGGCCAAAGCAGCATTAATTGTAACTGGAGATTGAAATGTAGAAGTTGCGCCTACAGTCAATTTGTCTGAAGAATCAGAACCAAGAGAAGCGGAACCTCCTACTCCTAAATTGCCAATTCCGGCTGAACCGGAAACTCCCAAGGAAGCGAAGGTTCCCTGACCCCCAACCTGAAGTCCTTGAGAAGCAATGTAGATTGGAGCAGTGGAAGCGGGAGTATAGGTTGGCCTTGCTTTAAGTTTCTTGGTAATTTCTTTAAGGTTGTCAATGTCTTGCTCCCAAGTGGCAAAGGTTGTTACTTGTTCTCTAATCTGGGCTAAGGCCTCATCATCCACTTTAATAACTTCTTTGGTTATTTCTTTAACCGGTTCTATTCTGGTAACCTTACTTACTTCTATCTCCTTTATGATTTCCTTGGCTATGAGACCCTGTTCTCTTAACGCTTTAATTTGTTCTTTAAGAAAATCTACTCCCCGTATTAGATCTTTGGTGTTAGAGTAAGTCAACAAAAAAATCTTATAGGGCTTGTTGACAAACTGATAGGCCGCTCTGAAGGGAGAGGTTAAAATTTTACCAAGCCATTGGCCATACTCTTTGAAAATATCTATGTTATGGGCAATGATAGTTGAAGAAATTTCACCTTCATTTATTTTAGTTGTTATTGTAGATACTGCTTTGCCACTTAAATTTTCAAAGACAGAAGTAAGGGGCGCTTTAAAAAAGATTCCGGTTACAATGATTAAAATTAGTACCAATCCAAAAGCAAAAACAAAACGAAAATCCGAAGAAAAAATTCCAACTGGTTTATCAATACCCGACGTTTCCCTTGGTGCCTCTGGCCCGCCTAAATTTTTCTCTGAAAAACTTGGGCGGACTGGCGCCAATTCCTCAACGTCGGGTGTTGTTATTTTTGAAGATTCAACTTCGGGCGTTATAGGTGTAGAAGTAAATTCAAACTCTCCGACTGGAAGATTTTCCGGAGGAAGGACTTCTTTTTTATCCTGCACTTTTTCTGCAAAAAAAGTGCAGGGCTTATCTTCCTTAACCTTCTCAACTCTTCTGACTTTTAAATTATTATTGTAGTCCTCAACACTGTCCAAATATTCTTTCACCCATACTTTCTTGGTTGTCCAGTTCCTTCCAATTTTGGTTGCCTTTAATTTGCCCTGCCTGGCTCGCAAACTAAGATACTCTTGTGAATAATCACAATATTTAGTTGCTTCTTGAAGGGATATGTAATTGTTGGTTTTATCTTTCTCTTCCATAGATTATTTTATTGACAGGGAGGGTTGACAAATAATTTTGAGGAATTAAAATAACAAAAGGAGGCCCTAAGTAAAAACTTCCTTAGGATTTTCACAGATTCGGGGATAATTTTTCAAGGGGTCTTCTTTTTTTAGCTGATATATAGCTATATATAATATATACTATACTCTTACATTTATTATCGCTGACCCAAAAAGAGCTGTCAATAGACTAAACTGTGAATAACTATCGGATATAAAATAGGGCTGGAAAATAACTTTTTTCAGCCCTATTTTAAGGGAAAATTGACAAAATACATATCGGATTAGTTTTTTCTAAACGAGACCCGACCTCATAATGAGGTCGGGTCTCATAAACCCCGATAAATTGATGATAGCTCGAATCCTATCGGGTAGACTTAATGGCTTTTGATACCTTCTAATATTCCTAATCCAATGAAAGTTGCGATTAAGCTAGAGCCGCCGTAACTAATAAGAGGTAAAGAAATTCCAATGACCGGCAAAATTCCGGTATTCATCCCGATATGGATAAATACCTGGAAAAATAGGATGATAGCAAGACCTGAAGCAAAAAGACGGAGAAAATTAGTTTGAGAAGTAATAGCGATTCTCATAATTCGCCAAAACAAAATTATATAAAGAAAAAGAAGGATAGAAATACCTATTAAGCCAAGTTCTTCTGAGATAGCAGCAAAAATAAAATCGGTATGGGGCTCAGATAAAAATCCATACTGGGTCTGAGAGCCCTTCCCAATACCCTGGCCAAAAAGCCCTCCAGAACCAATAGCAATTTTTGATTGGGTTTGGCTCCAACTCATTCCGAGAGGTTCAATCTCGGGAGCTAAAAAACTTATAACTCTCTCTTTCTGATATTCTTTTAAAAGAAAGGACCAGAATAGAGTCAAAAGCAAAAGACCGCAAAGAACCAAAATCAAAAAATGACGTAATTTAATTCCGGAAATAATTAAAATTCCGAGCCAGAGAACAACTAAAATTGAAGCCGAGCCAAAATCTGGCTGACGAAAAATTAAAAATGTCGGCAACAAAATATAAAATCCAGAAAGAAAAATATGTTTCAATCGGTACATCTCAATATGCCTCATTGAAAAATATTTAGCAAGCAAAATTATCAAAACAATCTTGGTAAGTTCTATCGGATCAAATGAAAGAGGCCCTAATCTATACCAACCTTTTACTCCTCTAATTTCCGGCGCTAAAAAAAAGAGACCGGCTAAAGACAAAAGACAAAAAAAATAAAAAAATAAAATAACATAAGAGTTTGTTCGAAACGCCCGCCAATCAAAAAAACTCAAACCAAGCATTAAGAAAAATCCTATCACTAAAAAAATAATTTGCTTTTTAAAATTAAAAAAATCTTCTTTGCCAATAGATGAACTGTAAATGGACAAAAGACCAATAGATGTCAAAAGTAAAACAGAGATAATTAAAATCCAATCCAATCTCTGAAAATGTTTACAGATATTCATAAATGTTTATTTAATCGTTTTTAAAAATTCTTTTTCTTTTATTATTTTAATGCCGAGTTTTCTCGCCTTCTCAAGTTTAGAGCCGTGTTTTTTGCCGACAATTAGGAAATTTGTTTTCTTTGAGACCGACTTAGAGATATCCCCACCTAATTCTCGAATTTTTTCTTTGGCTTGTTCTCTATCCATTGTTTCTAAACTACCGGTTAAGACGAATGTTTTTCCTCTTAATTTTTGCTTTTCAACACCCTTAATATCTTCAACACCCGACGTTTCCCTTGGCGCTTCTGGCCCGCCTAAATTTTTCTCTGAAAAACTTGGACGGGCTGACGCCAATTCCTCAACGTCGGGTGTTGCTATCTTAACTCCAAGTTTTTTTAGTTTTTCTAAAAATTCCAAATGTTTCTCTTGATGAAACCATTCATAGATTGACTTAGCTGCCTTTGGCCCGATATCCATTACTCTTTCCAAATCTTCCTTAGAAGCATTTTTTAATTTTTCTAAACTGCCAAAATGTTCTGCTAAATCTCGGGCGGTTTCCTCTCCAACATTTCTAATCCCTAAAGCATAAATAAATTTTGGCAAAGTTATTTTTTTATTTTTTTGAATCGCTTCAATTAAGTTCTTTGCTGACTTTTCGGCAAATCTCTCTAGGGGCAGAAGATCGCCCTCCTTTAGTTCAAAAATATCAGCTGGGTCAGAAATCAAACCCTTTTCCATAAGTTGGCCAATAATCTTTGGACCAAGTCCCTCAATATCAAAAGCTTTTTTAGAAATAAAATGATATAAATATTCTTTTTGCCTGGCAAAACAATTTGGGTTTGGGCAGCGGGAAACTACTTCTCTTTTTGGTTTTATTGCCTTGCTTCCACAAATCGGACAATGCGTCGGCATTTTAAACTCTTTTTCTTCACCGGTTCTTAAATCGGGAAGCACTTTTACGATATCAGGGATAACATCCCCTGCCCTACCAATAATTACGGTATCACCAATTTTCACTCCTAATCTTTTTATCTCGTCTTCATTATGAAGAGTGGCTCGAGATATTGTTACTCCGCTTACCGGAACTGGTTTTAAATAAGCAACCGGGGTCAAAGCACCAGTGCGTCCAACCTGAACTTTAATATCCTGGACAATAGTGGTAGCCTGCTTAAGGGGAAATTTAAGAGCGATTGCTCCTCTGGGAGCTTTTCCAACTATTCCTAATTTCTCGAAAATTTTATTTGAATTAATTATTACTACCATTCCGTCTATCTCATAGGAGAGTTTTTTCCTTAATTTCTGACATTGTTTGTAGAATTTAAAAATCTCTCTTAAATTAGGACAATATTTATTATGAGGATTTGTTTTAAAACCAAAAGTTTTTAAGATTTTGTGTTTTTCCTCATGGGTCTTTGTTCCAAAATCTGTAATTAAATCATAAGCAAAAGAATCTAAATTGCGGGAGGCAGTAACTTTAGGGTCAAGCTGCCTGATGGAACCGGCAGCGAGATTCCGGGGATTAGCATAAACAGAAAGTCCGGCTTTTTTCTGTTCTTTGTTTATTCTTTCAAATTCTTTTTTAGAAATAAAAATTTCTCCCCGGGCAACAATAGGTTTTTTAAAATCATAATTTTCTATTGCCTCAATAATGCCGGGGTCTAACCTGTGTTTTTTAAGGTCTTTAATTATTTCTTTTTTTTCTCTAATTCTTAAAGGTATTGCTTCAATTGTCTTTAGATTTTGGCTAACATCCTCGCCTATTCTGCCATCTCCCCTGGTTGAACCGGTCTTGAAAATTCCATTTTCATAAATCAATTCAATTGCCAAACCATCAATTTTCAGCTCACCATAAAAACCCTCACTGCCAATTTCATTGGTGTGAGGGCGCAGCCCTTCACTACCAGTTCCGCCTTCGGCAAAATGGTGTGAGGGCGCAGTCAAAAGCTTTATTTCTTCAGTGGTTAAAAGTTTTGAAATTCTTTCAATCCAATCTTTCATATCTTTTTCAGAAAAAGCATCGTTGAAAGAAAGCATTGGCTGGGGATGAGAGAATTTTTTGAATTGTTCTTGGGGCTTTCCTCCCACTCTCTGGGTTGGCGAGTCAGGAGTAACCAACTCAGGAAACTTCCGCTCTAAATCAAAAAGCTCTTTTTTCAAAGAGTCAAGAGCAGCATCAGAAATTTCTTGACGGTTTAATACATGATATAAATAACGGTGATAGTTTATGACTTTTTTGAGTTTTTCAATCCTTTGTTTGGTTTGTTGTTTAGCCATTAATGGAAAAGGATATTCGGTAATCCGGATATCAGGAACTAGAATATCTGGAGATCCGGATATCAGGAACTAATTCTTCCCGGATCTCCTGATAACCTGATCTCCTAGTCCCGGATCTCCTGATATCCAGATGCCCTTTTTACCTTGTAATTCTAATTGCTCTTTTAGTTTGTTTATAAGTTCCCTCCGACTCTATACAATAGTTTGTAGCAGAACATTCACCTCCCGGTCCTATTTTTTTGACAATATATTCCACTCCTCCTAAGCCCATACTATCGATTGTTTCGGTGCCGGTAGCATTGTCTTCTTTCAACTCTCTCTCAATCCCGGTATCAGCGCCATAAAAAGCAATTACCGAATTCTCTATACCTCTCATTGTTTTTATTTGTCCGGTCAGAATGGTAGTTGTTCCTAAAACAATAGCCAAAATAATGCTCATTATTATAATAGCCAGATAAAGAGAAAGACCTTTTTGACTAAAACAAGAAAATTTAGACATAATTCAAGATTAGATATATTTTATTTATTTTTATTACGACTTTGGTGGGCTGTATTTATTATTATACCAAATATTGAGAAAATTAAAACGAGACCCGACCTCGTTACGAGGTCGGGTCTCATAAATCTCATATTGAAATAGATGGTCTTCCTGCCCGTTTTCGATAAAATATTCTCTTTCTTAGGGAATTTCTTGCCATTTCCCAGGACCTTAAAACTTTTCCTTTGGCTTTCACTCTATTCTCCATTATTTCTTTTATTAAATCCTTTTCTGAAAAAATATCTTTAGAGGTCTCAAGAAAAGCTCTTCCAACAAAATCTGCTCTATGGGCATCTGAACCAGCAGTAAAAGGTAAATTATATTTTTTGGAGAGATTAAAAGCCTTTTTGTTTGAAAAATTGAATAAAGAAGCATTAAAAACCTCAATTGCATCAACAGCCAGAAAGTCCTCTTTTTTACCCCGGAAACGATTTAAAGGCCAAGCAAAAAAATGAGGAATCACTGCGAGCCCCCCCTGTTTTCTAATTTCTTTAACGGTTTCTTTCGCTGAAAGGCCATTGGGAATTATCTTTTTTATATTGATTCCTAAAATATGTCCTGATTTAGTAGTTATTTCAATTCCGGGAATAACTAAAATATCTTTATCAAACCCAAACCGCACTGCCTCAATTGCTCCTTTAATCTCTTGATGGTCGGTAATGCAAATACAATCAATACCCTTCTCAACCGCTGCCTTCACTATTTCCTGGGAAGAGGAAAGACCATCAGAAAAATTTGTATGAATATGTAAATCGGCTTTCATAATTTTAAAAAAGTGTTTCTTGTTTGTTCAGGGCTTTTCGCTCTCCATTGGAAAAAATCTTTATTTTTCCAAAAACCCCATCATAACCCGGTTCTACTTGGACTTCTCCTTTTCTAACTCTTACAATGCCTTCGGCAATCTCAGGCAAGGCAACTGTTTTCAAATCCTGATAAGGAGTATTTAATAATATTTCAAACTCGTTTCCAAATTTTTCAATTAAATTTTTATATTCTCTTTCTACTCCTTTCGCACCCGGCAAAGTTCCTAATACCTCGGCAATTATTTCCTTTAAAGGAACCAAACTTTTAAAAGGAATTGCTCCTTCTGGTCTAAACCCATCTTCCCTGTCTGCCAAGAAATCCACTCTATTCAGAACTCCGACAGTTAAAGGTCTTCCACAGTTTGGGCAGATATTATTATACTTTTTTGTCTCTTGGGGAGATGTTCTAACCTTACAGACCCGATGGCCATCATAATGATATTTCCCTTCCTGAGGAAAAAATTCAATTGTATAAAGAAATTTTTGAGGATTTTTAGATTTTATTGTCTCTATAATCGCCGGATAACTGAGTTCCGTATCAAAAACATTTGCCTCTCTGCCTAGTTTGGATAGACTGTGGGCGTCACTGTTTGAGATTAAAGTTAATCTTCGACCATCAGGCATTCGCCAAAGCATTGCAGGACTGGCCGAGAGCCCGGTTTCTCCAGCATAAATATATTTTGAATAATCTTCAAAACACTCCTCAACAGAATCAAAGCCAGAACGGGAGCCAAACAAACTGAACCAGGGCGTCATTAAATGCGCCGGGACAATTGAACATTGAGGATTGATATTCAAAACAATCTTCAGTAATTCTTTGGCGTCTAATCCTAAAATTGGTCTTCCGTCAGCTTTGAGGTTTCCAATCAGGCTAAGATGAGTATTTATTTTCTCAACCGTCTCAAAATCAGGAGCAAAAACTATAATATGAATTTTCCTAACTTTCCCGCCTTTAGAATAAATGCAGCTAATTTCAGTCGTCAGAATAAAACGGGTTCCATTTTTGGAATCTGAATTTTGGATTTTGGACTTTAATTTATATAATCCTGGCTCTGCGGGTTCTAATTTTTCTTTCAAATTTTTAAACCATTCGGGATGCGTAAAATCTGAAGTACTTAAAACTTTTATTCCCTTAATTTTTGCAAATTTATCTAAATTCTCCAAATCCATCTGAGGAGAAGTAGCTCGCGAATATTTGGAATGGATATGGAAATCGGCGATAAATTTCATAAAATTAAACCCAACTAGGTGTTTATACTATCATTTTTGAGGATACTTTTCAAGAAAATCTACTAAAATAGAATAAAACCCTTGACAATGTTTTCTAAATTTCTATAATAGGGATATAGTAGCCTACGAGACTCGAACCAGAATCAATTTAGCGGAGCCAATTTGAGTCATATTCAAGGCAGGAGGAGCGAAGTGTGTTATTTACACACGAGCGACGAGTAACACAGAAGATGGCTCAAATTGGCCCGTCCAAAGGGAAGCGAAATAATAGGCCAATTTCTTCGTCACTCCTCCTTGAAGTGTTATCTAACACTCCTTCGTCGTCCTTCCTTGAACTTGACCCATTCTTTCGCTTCTAAACTTGATGCTGATTCGAGTCTCGTAGGTTTAGGATAGCCCGACAGTTCGAATCGTGTCGGGCAAAGGTCGAAGGAAAAATTAAAATATTTTAAAAACAAATTTTTGTGAAGCGAGATTATAATCCGCTTCATTTAAAATAGAGTCTATGACAAAAAACAAATTATATCCTTTATTCACTTCTCAAGAAACACCTGAAACACCTGAAGAAGGCGGAGAAGAAAAACCCGAAGAAGGCAATAAAGAACCTGAGGCATTATTCACTTCTCAAGAAACGCCACCAGAAGAAGACGAAAAAGAAGAACCAGAAGCACCGGCTGAAGCACCAGAAGAAGACGAAAAAGAAGAACCAGAAGCACCGGCTGAAGCACCAGAAGAAGACGAAAAAGAAGAACCAGAAGCACCGGCTGAAGCACCAGAAACGTCAGAGACACCAGAAGAAGGTGATAAAAAAGTCTTTTAAAAAGGAAAATTTATCCAAAACCAAAAATACCACTTAATGGCATTTTTGGTTTATCAAATGAAAAAATACAGAGACCCAGTTTCTGTATTTTTTCATTTCTTTAAATCTTCGGGGAAGGAGTAGAGAGAGGGTTTTTTGATAATGATTTTATAAACATTTTCCAGAAAGTCCCCACCAGCATAACCAATAATAAAAGCAAGAGCCGGGGTAAGATAATTCAGACCCAAAAAGGTAAGGTCTATCTCTTTAATAACCATAGCCGTAAGAAGGCCAATAACTCCCGATAAAAACATCATAGCAATAAAATAAGGAAGCCGAAACTCAACATTTTTATAAGAAAACTGGTGTTTTATAAAACCCACCAACCCCCTTAAAGCTCCTCCTCCGAATCCGGCAATAAAAATTAATACATACATATTAATTCAAGAATATATGATAATTCCTTAGCGAATCAAGGTTCTTCCGAGCGAAGCGAGGAATGGTTCTTACTTTTTCTTTTGTTTGCCTTTAATTCTTCTGTGCTCTAATCTTTTAGCAAGACCCCATAATCTGGGCACAGCAAAAGAACCTTTTTTTGCCTTTTTTGGCTTTTTTGTCTTTTTTGTCTTTTGAGATAAACGCTTTTTCATTTCATAAATTAAGTTTTCTTTGCCTGAAAGTTTTAGCAGTTTCTTCAGCTATTTTCTTTCCATACTTAGTTAAAGAGAAAGAAGTCCTGGGATTGCCTCTAATCAATTTTCTTTTTCGAAGAGTTCGCAAGGGTCTATCAAGTTTGCGAGAATCTGGCCATTGGGAAAAAGGGGGAAACCCAAAAATTTCAGGGAATAAAATAAAACTTTCTTTAACCAATCTTTGGAAAGTGCATTTTTCTTTACTTTTGATTATTGAACGAATACAAAAAAGAATCAGTTCATTGATTCCCAGTTTTTTAGATAACTCTTTATCAAGACATCTTTTTCCCATTACATAATTTTAGCACTTCTTAGACAAAAAGAAAATGAATTATTCCAAAAATAATTCCTAAAACAAAAATTCCAGTTAATAAATAAAAACCAGGATTCATGTTTTTGGAAAATTTCTTTTTTAAAAACTTCCGATATAAAAAAACAATTATTATGGCTTCAGCTCCCATCCCTAAAGCACCGCTAAAACCTATTACTTCAATAAATTCTCGTAATCCTAAAAGAAAAAGAATTAGAGGCAAAAAACAGGTTATAAACCAGGCAAGGTTTTTTGGAAAACCAAAATCATACCAAAATACCTTTTTTAAAGTTAAAGCAATGGTAAGAAAAGAGGTGAAACAAGCAATTACTCCAAAAGCAAATCCTAATTTTATAATATTGCTCCCTAATATTTGTCTAAGCCCTGAAATTGCTTCTTTAGAAGTATTAGGACCGCAAACTCCTAAAACTATAAAAATAAAAAAAAGATAAGTGATAACGGCAATAATAGTTCCCAGAGATATCACTTTTCTTAAACTTTTTCGGGCTTCCACTTTCTGCGATTTTCCCGGAGAAGCTATTAACATCTCTTTAATTTCGGGAATAACAGCAGAACCCCCAAGTGAAAAAAGAATTACTCCATAAGGATAGATTAAAAATTTCAAATCTAAGGTCTTGAGATAATCAACGTTAATAAGAGGGAGGGCTTTTATAAAAAAAATGAAAAGAATAATAACAAAAACAACAAGTAAAGATAATTCAACCGGGGATATGCTTTTTATGCCCCGGAAAACTAAATAAGCCCCTAAAGCAAAAAATAAAAAAGTGTATAATATTGGATTACCTCCAAAATAAGGATTAAAAAGAAAATTCAAAAACTGTCCGCCAAGAATTAGATAAGCAAGGAGAGCTCCCCCAAGTCCAATTATTGTAACTAAAAAAGTGATTCTCTTCCATTTTTTTCCAAGATATTCTTCTACATAGCCAGGTAAACGGTGAAGTTTTTCAGTGCCTAAAATTACTTCTCCGTAAAGAAAATAAGTCAAAACAATAACTGCCGCCATAATTAAAAAATAGAGAACCACAATAAAAAAACCAGCCCTAAGGGCCACAAAAGGTAAACCAAATATCCCAGCCCCTATTACTGTACCAAGAAAAACAGAAAGGGCTTTAATAAATTTCATCTAAACATATAAACATCTAAACATCTAAACATTGAATTTAATTTTGTTTAAATGTTTAAATGATTTATTCCCTCTTTAAATATTTTCTTTCAAACTCTCCAAAGCCGATTAAAATAATCGTTACCAAGAGGGTTGCAAGAAGAGCTAAAAAATAAAGTTTGACCCCAATAGCCACACCAACAGCAGCAGCAACCCAAAGTCCAGCAGCAGTGGTAATCCCTTCAACATGATCTCGCCGGTAAATGACAACCCCTGCTCCAATAAAACCAATGCCAATAGCTATTGCCTGAATTATTCGGGAAGGGTCGAAACTAACACTTGCTTTGCTGGTAAAAAAGCTAAACAATTCAAAACCAAGTATAGTAAAAAGACAAGAACCTAAGGTCACCAAACTATAAGTCTGAAGTCCTGCTTCTTTCCCTTTACGTTCTCTTTCTAAACCAATCGCTGCTCCTAAAACAACAGCTAAAACTATTTGTAAAATAAGTTGGAGATAATAATCCATAAATACACGAATCTACACGAATACGAACACGAATCTACACGAATAACTTTTGTGTTGTTTCGTGTTCCGTTTTGTGTTGTTTCGTGTTACACTTTGTATACTTTGTATCCTTCTCTTACTTTTTCTTTAACCTTCATCCCTACTTCATTGCCAGCTTTAGCTTTTTCTATTTTCTCGTGCTCAATTTCCATTGATTCCACGGTTTGGCTAAAGTCAGTACTTTCTCCTCCGACAATCCGAATAGTATCCCCAACTGAAAGAGGAGCTGATAGCTTAATTACTGCTACCTCAATTTTTGAAAAATAATGGCTAACCTCTCCAACTAATTTCCCTTGCTCTGGAGGGGTTTGGTTTTCTTCTGACATATTTTTTGACATTTGACTGTCAATTGTCAATTATTTCTATCTTCGACCTTTTTTTTATTATACCACAACTAAAAATCCTCCCAAAGCGGAGGATTTTTAGTGAGGGGGATAGGGACTTAACGAACTTGGTTTACTCTTCAAAGCTAGATTGGACATAGCTAGGGATATCCATAAAACCTCCTTTATTAAATCCCTTAGTCCTTTGGGAATATCTTATCCCTCACCCCCTCATTTTTTATATTATATTAGCAAAAATTTTTGTCAAGTCTTTAGAAATTTAGAAAAATATACTTTTAAAATCTATTTCTTAACCTAAATTATCCATATCTTATTAACAACTGTGCCCCTGGGAAGAGTCGGACTTCCATCTAAAGTTTAGGAAACTTTTATTCTGTCCATTGAACTACAGGGGCAAACTTAAAGTTTATTTTATTTTAGCAAGTTTTCCACTTGTTGACAATATTTTCTATGGTAGAATATAAGAACCTGCTCGCTATCGCTCGCAGAACCTTGATTCGCTAAGGCATAGAAAACATATTGCGGCTTCGCCGCATAATTACGGCATTCGGTCGAAAAACAAAAATAAATTTTTCTTTTTCTCCCTCGTTTGTAATTATAATCTTGAATTAAGAACCTGCTCGCTATCGCTCGCAGAACCTTGATTCGCTAAGGCATAGAAAACATATTGCGGCTTCGCCGCATAATTACGGCATTCGGTCGAAAAACAAAAATAAATTTTTCTTTTTCTCCCTCGTTTGTAATTATAATCTTGAATTAAATATGCCAGAAAAATCACCAATTATTGAAATCGCAAAAAGGGCCTGTCCAGCCGTAATAACCATTGTTATTACTAAAGACCTTCCCAAAATAGAAGGATTTTATCTAATGCCTTTTGGTGGGAGAGGGCTTGTTTTCCCAAAATTTAAAGAAGGGAAAAAACAACCAACAAAGATAGGAGGAGGGTCAGGCTTTATTGTTTCTCCTGATGGTTATGTTATAACCTCAAGACACGTAGTTGCCGACCCTGAAGCTGATTACACTGTCATCTTAGAACCTAAGAAAAAATATCCGGCAAAAGTCTTAGCACGCGACCCTATCAATGATGTTGCTATTTTAAAAATAAAAGACAAAAAACTTCCCTATATAGAATTAGCTGATTCATCTAAAATTGAATTGGGGCAGGAGGTAGTTGCTGTTGGAAATGCTTTAGGAGAATTTCATGATACCCTAAGCTCTGGAATTGTTTCTGGATTGTCGCGCTATATTCGGGCCACCGACCATCTTACCCGCCAGGCAGAAAGATTAAGGGGTCTTATTCAAACTGACGCTGCTATTAATCCGGGAAATTCCGGAGGCCCTCTGGTAGACATGGAAGGAAGGGTCATTGGCATTAACACTGCTATGGTAATGGGAGCTCAGAATATTGGCTTTGCTATTCCAGTCAATTATGCCAAAAAGGACTTAGAAGAGGTTAAAAAATATGGCAAAATAAAGCATCCTTTTTTAGGGGTAAAATACATTATTTTGACAAAAGAAATAGCTGAAAAAAATAAATTAGCGGTAAATTATGGCGCTTTGATAGTTAGAGAGACCTTAGGAGAATCGCCAGTAGTTAAGGGTTCAGCTGCTGACAAAGCCGGGCTTAAAGAATTTGATATAATTTTAGAAGCAAAGGGTAAGAAAATTACTCCTGAAAATCCTCTATCAAATATTTTGCAGGAATGTAAAATCAGAGAGGAAATTGAGTTAAAAATTTTGAGAGAAAGAAAAAAAATAACTTTAAAAGTTAAACTTGAAGAGAAAAAGTAGTTCGCTGATTCTTATACTGATTATTAAAAACAGCTCTTAACGAGCTGTTTTTAATTTTAGCTGGTGAGCGAGGAGATTCGAACTCCCCCTAAGAACTCCACAGGTTCTTGTGCTAAGCCACTACACTACGCTCACCATGTGCCCCTGGGAGGAGTCGAACCTCCATATCTAGTTTAGAAGACTAGTGTTTTATCCGTTGAACTACAGGGGCTTATTTTCATCTTTTATTTCAATATTTATTCTTTTAAGAAATCCTAATCTCCATCCTTTAATTCTTCTAAATAAATCTTTGCTACAGATAATTATGTTGCAAGTACCATTATATAATTTATTTTTTCTATGTTTTAATGAGGTTGGTTTAATCTGGGTTTTATGAAATTGATCTAGGGGAACACCTGTTATTTGCGACCAATAATTTTCTATATCTTTTCGGCAATGAAGTTTATGGATATGGAGGGCAATTCTAAATTTTTTCTCTGGGACCTTACAAATTTTTCTAAACCATCTCATCATAAATTTAATCATTGCTGGATCGGAATTACTCAATTTCACCCCCTCTTTCCCATCGGATTTATCTCCCTCTGCCCAATATAACATTAAACCAGCTAAAAATAAAGGATTTTTCAAGAGGAGTTTTACTTCTTTTCTTGCTTCGGCAATAATTTGTTTAGTTCTTTTTATTCTTTTTTTCCTATTCCCTTCTCCACCCCAGTAGCCGGTCCTTTGTCTACCCTTCAACCTTACTATTTGTTCAGGAGTAAGTCTTATTCCCCGTAACCACAAAGACAAACTACTCTTTGAAACATTTACTTGCTTGCGTATTTCGCTATAACTTTTCCCTAATTTTCTTAGACGAATTACTTCAATTTTTTCTTTTAGCTTCATAAAGCGAACAAATTAAATTTTTATTATGTTAGTATATCATGCTTGTTCGATTTTTGCAAAATAAAAAGCCCTTAAAGGACATCGGGTATATTATGTCTTAATACTTTTATCTAAATAAATTATTCGGTCAATTCTTCTTCAGGAGTAACTTCTTCAAGGGTTGGTTTCTCAAAGGGATTAGAATATTTTTTTGAATTTGCTTCTCTAAATTTTTTTTCCTGAACTTGCCAAGTTTCTAAAACTTCTTGATATGTTTTTTCTTCCAATAAAAAAGGCTTTTCTGTAATTTCCGGTACTGCTCTTTGGGTTTTGATAATATATTCATAAAGTAAAAATCCTCCAAAAATTAAAGCCAAAAGAAAAAGGAATAAACAAGAAAGAAAAGTATGTTTAGCTATAATAAGAGCTAATTCTCCTAAAAATTTTTTAATTTTGTTTAGTCTTATTCTCATAACACTTCATTTTGCAAAAACTTTTATCAATAAAGCAGTATTAACATCATCTAGGGAAAATTGTTCATATTCTTTTGATGTAATATCTTTTTCTGTTAATCTTTTTATTACTAAATTTTGAATTTCAATTAAGTAAGAACCTGCTTCTGTCTTTTCAAGAAATTTTGATAAATTAGGAAAAGAACCGGTTAGAATTACTCGGAATCCTATAAAATTCCAGGGATCAGTCTCAGCACTTTTTGAAAGGGCTGGAGAAATATCAATTAAAAGGTTTGAATCTGCCGCTGTTTTTTCCCAAAACTTAATTAAATCAATAGGAACCTCAGGATTAACAAAAAGATTATCTATTTTTTCTAAATCCGGTGTTAACTTTTTATAAGTTTCCCTATATTCTTCAAATTTTTCAACTTGTGTTTTTGATAAAACTATTTCTTTCATGACCTTAATAATTTCTTCGGAATTCTTTTTAATTCCTTTCAGTAAAGGAAATCCCACAACAATAATTAAAACTAAAATTATTATTCCAAAAATTATTAAATTTATAATTATTTTTTGCTTATTTCCCATAAATTTCAATCTTGAAGCTAAGAGAAAAATCAATATCAATTGGTTTAACCCAATTTGTTGGAGGAAAATAAATTTCTTTAAAATCTTCTTCTTTCTCCAAATTCTTCCTAAATTCAATTAGGGTCTCTCGGGCCGGAGCAAACCCAGAAAGAGAAAATTTAATACCAGTTTCTTCTTTTTCCTTAGTATAAAAAACAGCAGAAAAATTGGTTAAATATATTTCTGGGGGTAGAATTTTTGAAATTCTTTCCAAAATTTCAGAAAAATAAATTTGCTGCTGATAAAACGAATCTATCTTTGTTAAGGTTGAATTGGTTTTATCAATTTTTTCTTGAAAATTTTTAATTTCAGAATCTCCAAGACCTTTCTCAGTTTTTAAAAGAAGTGCTTTCTGGAATTCAAGTTGAGTTTCTGAATAGGCCTTAACCGAAAATAAAATAAAAATTAGACAAAAAAGAAAATACAAAACTAATATTAAAAAAATTGTAATTAATATCTTTTTCTTTTCCAATAAAAGCTTTTCTTTTTCTTCTGGAGGCAATAAATTTATCATAAGCGCTTCGCTAAAATTAAATATCAAAATTAATGAATTCTAAAAATTTTTGATTTTTGATTTGTCATTTTGATTTTTACACTTTGATTTTTAATTTTACTATGTCATTTTGCATTTTGCTGTCGTAGACGAACCATAGGCTCCTTTTTAATTTTTTATTTCTTCTGTATTCCCCTTAGTGCTAATCCCAATGCCGTAGTATATCCAAGCGACTCCTGAAAGGGCAATTCCGGTACCTCCTTAAGGGGTTCTGGTAAAATATTTATCCAGGGATTGGCCAGTTCAATAGGAATTTTAAGTGGCAAAGAAAGAAAATCATCTAATCCTTTAAGGTTAGCCCCTTGCCCGCAAAGAAGGACTTTTTTAATTTTTCTGCCATCAGGAAGAAGATGCTCGTGCTTTCTATGAGTTTGGTAATAATCAATATATTTTTCAATTTGCTCAACTAAATCGGTTAAAGCAGGAACCATTGCCTCAAAAACTTTCTTTTTTTTAGTATCTTTTTTGGCATCCATTTCTAAGCCGTATTTCAATTTCAATTTCTCGGCCTGGCTTAAGTCCTCTTTTAAGGTTTGGGAGATAGCTTCAGTCAACCCCTGAGAAGAAATAGGGATTGTCGTGGTAAAACGCAAAGAATAACCAGAAAAAACAATAAAATTAGTTCTGGCTCTTCCAAAATCAATTATTAAGACGGGAAAAGGGCTCAGCTCATTTTTTATTAAAGCCCTGGTAATAGCTTGAGACTCAATTTCTAAGGCCTGAGGGATAAGTCCGGCTTTTTTAAAACAGGAAAGATAAGGGTTGGCAATTTTTTTAGGAAAAGCAGCAATTAAAACATCAAAATGGTCTAAATGGTCCTTAACCGGACGAACAATTTTAAAATCTAAATAAACCCTTTCAATTGGTAAAGGAATATAATTTTCAGATTCAAAAGGAACAGCTGTTTTTAATTCTTCTTCCTCCATTTTTGGCATTTGGATTACTTGTAAAAAAGCTTTCTCCTCGGGCAAAGAACATATTATCCGTTTTGTTTTTATTTTCTTCCCTTTAACTTTGTTTAATCCATCTTTAATAATCTTAACTAAAGCTGCTTCGTCTTTTATTTCTCCCTGTTCAACTATTCCCGGTTTTATTTTTGCTTCTCCAAAAGATGCCAAACTTAAAAACTTCCCCTTTTTTTCAAGTTTCACAATCTTTAAAGATAAATCAGAAATATCTAATCCAAATGCTTCTGGTTGTAAAGTTAAGAATTTAAACATTTTTAAATTTTAATACGATTCTTCCCAATGGTCTATAGTGATTATTGGTGAAAATGCTGGCTCTATTATCTGACCATCTATTTTATAACCTAATCCATATAATATTATATCATTATCCAGAGTAATATTTAACCACTGCCAAACACTAATCAGGCTTAATTTTCTGGCTATTATTCCCCCGATCACATCAAAAGCATTGGTCGGCATACTCACTAAACTTACCTCGTCGTTAGCATAAATAATCCCGGTAATATCAGGATCAGCAGGAAAAGTAGAATATAAACCAAAATCTATTTTTCTCTTAGTTAAAAGACCAGACGGAGTTTCTGATGTAGTCTGATTAACTTTTATCTGAGAAAACCCCTCATCTTGTTTCCAAGAGTATTTCTTCCCGATTTTAATATTATCGTCAGCTATCAAAGCCCCATTAACAGTAAGATGACGACCTCCTTTTATTTCAATATTGCCTGTCACATAAGTAATCTCGTTGTTTATAGTTAAAATTCCTCCCTCTCCTACCAGCCATAAAAGGTCTTCAAATTCTGAGGCAGAATGAACACATCTGGTATCACAGAGAACACCATTACATAAAACTTCACATTGGCCCAGGTCTTGAGCTGTTTGAGCCCTATTTTTAAAAGAATCAGAACTTGAAGAATCAAAATCAACCAAGGGAATAGAAAGCGAATCAGGTGGACAACCTGTATCTGTTGGCGGATATCCTGGACAATTTTCAGAACAATTATTTTTTGCACATATGGCTTCAGCAACTATATTACTATCAGCAGATTTGGAGTAATTTCCTACTGCCAAAACTTTACCTTCTAACTTCTCTATTATACCCGGGGTCTCAGGGTCATCAAAGGTATCAGGGTTATCATAAACTTCAACTGTACTCAACCATTTAATAGCTAAATTATGATTACTGAAAAGATTGCCTTTATCAATTTTTATTCTACTAAATTTAATATCAATATTCTCACTGCTCCCGCCAGAGAAAACAGCGTTATCTCCAACCGGACTGGCTAAGGCCTTAAATACTGTTGTCTTGACTATTCTTTGGGCGGTCTTTCCTTCAGAAAGAGGAAATGTAGAAGTAGAAACTATTTCGCCTCGACCAGGAGTGGAATTCTGTATAGTAACTGTATATGATCCGTCATCAAAAGAACGGGAAAATGTGGCTGTCCAATAATCTCCATCTAAGTCGGGATTTTTATCCGGGTCAACAAAATCATCTTTCCAGGCAAAATCACCATCGCTTATTGTATTATCATTTTTTAATTTCCAAATTGCCTCGTTAATTCCTGCCTCGGCTAAATAATAGGTCTGGCTGGCTATTTTCTGGTTTTGGGAAATTTTTGATTCGGTAGTAGTAAAAAGTAAAAAATAAGACCCCAAAAGCAACAAAATTCCCATAATTAAAAAAGTGATAATTAAAATAGTGCCTTTATTTTTTATCATATCATAGAGCATCTTTTACTAATTATAGAGTATTCTTTACTATATAATTACTTCGTTCGGTCGGAAAAGAAAAACTCAGTCGTTATAAATAAAAATTTATTTTTATTTATTCCTCCCTCGTTTTTCTTTTCCTCCCTCACTCGCAATTATAGATTTCTTCCAAAAATTTTAGTTTTAAAATCAATACTTTTATCTTCTTTTTGTAAGGTTAAAAAAACATTAATAACTCTAGAGCCCCAAAATTCTAAATCGGTTACATATTCTCCTATTGTTCTGGGTGACTCAAGAGTTACTTCTAATAAGGTTTGACCAGAAGGTGGAATAGCATCCCAGGGTATATAAGTCTCGGGTTGAAAGCAGGTCAGAGAATCTTCAGAAAAACAATAAGTAACAATTCTCCGCCAAATATTATTCTCAGCACCCCGATAATAATGAATATAATAAAAAGAACTCTCTATTTTATAAGTAGAGGTGCTATTAGGGATGGTCTCCCATTCTTCTCCTATCTGGGCTATTTTAGTTGTCCCATTATAATTATCAATCTTTCTTATCTGTCCAACTCCGGTACCTTCGATTATTTTTATAAACATATCTTTGTAATAATCACCTTCTCCTGAAGCAGTAGAACTTAAAGTAATGGTTTGAATAGTTCCTCCTTGAGCAGAAGCTTCTTCTGAAACTAAAGGAAGATGACCGTCCTGAAATTTAATCTCATCTGGAGGATTAACTCTTTCGGTAGGAAGTTCAGTGGCTATCTCTTTGGCCTGACGAATTCCTCTGGATATTCTTTCTAAAATCACTCTCCCATTTTGAGTAACTTCTGCTATTTCTTCTCCGGCCAGATATCCCCGACGGCTCAAAGAATAAGCCGAATATACAGCAGCTATAATTAAAAGAGAGATAGCAATAACAACCATCATTTCAGTTAAAGTAAACCCTTCACCTTTTTCCAAAAATGCTAAATAACTCCGTCCCCTTTTTTTCTGAAAAAGGTGAAGGGTAAATCCTGTATGCGAATAGCCTGAGCGCGTTTTTTTCATCTTTTACTAATTAAAGTCAATATTTTAACGCTTTTTCCAACGATTTTAAGCGATGATTCCCAAGAAACGGTTACCTCTACTTTTTTTATTCCTGTGTCGGGACAATTAGGAGATATATCTTCGTTTGGGTCAAAACAGGTTACTTCTGTTTCTCTTAAATAGGCGCTAAAAGGAGAAGAAAGCTGTTGTTTTGGCTGGCTAGAAATATCGGCATATGGTTTAGAGATAATCTCTTCAATTTTCTCCTGGCCAAGTTGAGCTCCTATCGCAGTCATTTTAGAAGATTTCACAACCTGAAGGCCTAAAGGAAACATAGCTAAAACTGCCGAAATTCCCACTGTTAAAATAAAAATTGCTACTAATAATTCGATTAATGTAAAACCTTTTGAAAAAATGGAAGTTTTCATATTAATCACTTATCTTAATAAAACCAGAAGGTCTAACTTCAATTGTCTTTATCCTATTTTTACTATTTTCTAAAGTGATGGTCCCGCTCTTCTTTACTGCTCCATAAGGGTTAAATTCTATTTCATTATCAATAAAACCAGTAGTGGTAAGAGTTATAATTTCATCGGGAAGAAATACTTCTGAAAGAGATCGTTCCTCTTCGCATTGAATTATTTGATATCTTTTTTCCAAAGGAAAAAAGCGAAGACAGTATTTAACCTGTTCGGTAACTGTCAACTGTTGGGCGTAGCGAAGATCGCTAACCAAATTTCTAATCGCTCCGTTTAATTGAACACTGGGCTGGATACTTCTAAATACCGGAATACCAATTCCAGCAAGAACTATAATGATACCAATAACAATTAGAATTTCAATTAAAGTAAAACCTTTATTCATTTTAACATTTCAACATTTTAACATCTAAACAGAATTTGGTTACATAGTGTTGATATGTTTAAATGTTTATATGTTTAGATGATTTCTACATTGCTCCTAACATTGAGTACATCGGTTGAATCATTGATACTGCAAAAAAGCCTACCGCTGCTCCGATAACAAGCATTAAAATCGGCTCAATTAGAGCAGATAAATTTTTAGTGGCTCTGGCCACTTCCTCTTCAAAAAACTCAGCTAATTTTTCTAAAATAGACGAAGTTTCACCGGTTTCCTCTCCAATCTCAACCATCTGAATAATCAGAGTAGGATAAATATCTTCATGCTTTTTTAAAACTTCAGCTAATTTAGCCCCTTTCCTAACCTGCTCGGCTGCCTCTGAAATTGCTTTTTTATAATAGATATTCCCCAAAGTTCCAGAAATAATTTCCAAAGCCCTGACAATGGGTACTCCGGCAACAATAAGAGAACTTAAAGTTCTAACCGTAGAGGCAGAATTGGTTTTTTTAACAATAGAGGCAATAATAGGAATTTTCAAAACCAAAGTATCCTTTATTAGTTTCCCGATCTTTGTGTTTAAAGTTACTTTTAACAAAATCACTAATAATAGAATAATTATCGGAAGAAGATACCAAAATTTAGCTAAAAAGGAACCTACGGCAATTACTAACTGGGTAGTAAAAGGAAGTTCAATTTTTAAGTCAGCAAAGGTCTGAGCAAGCTTTGGAACAACTAAAATTAACATCAAAATACCAATTAAGACCATAACGGTAACTATAACTGCCGGATATATCATAGCTCCTTTTATCTTTGACCTTAATTCATGCTCTCTTTCCATTTGTTGAGTTAAGACCCCTAAAACTTCTTCTAATGTTCCTCCTTCTTCTCCTACTTTTACCATGCTCTGGAAAAGTTCGGGAAAAATCCCCGGGTATTTACCAAGAGCATTTGAAAAACTATTCCCTTTAATGATTTCTTTCTCTGCTCCTAAAAGAGCATTCCTAAGTTTTTTACTTTTAGCTTGGCTTGCTAAAATTTTTAATGCCCGAGGTAAAGAAATCCCAGCTGAAATCATAACTTTGAGATTACGAGTAAACATTAATTTCTCAACTAAAGATACTCTGCCAAAAGAAAGAAGGGAAACTGCTAATTTCTTTTTTAGAGTTCTTCTCTCCTCTAAGTTTGCTGAAATTAAAATATATCCTTCTTTTCGAAGGATTCTGGCAAGTTTATGCTTATCTTCAGCTTCCAAAATTCCTGATTTCTTTTCTCCTCTTAAGGTCTTGGCAATATATGAATAACTGGGCATAAGATTTTACTCCATAATAACTCTCAGAACTTCCTCAATGCTGGTTATGCCCTGGGCTGCTTTAATAAATCCATCCTCAACCATCGTTCTCATTCCTTCTTTTTGGGCTTGGGCTTTAATCTGGTCAGTGCTTGCTTGTTTGACAATTAATTCTTTTATTGTTTCGGTAATTTTTAAAACTTCAAAGATTCCGATTCTTCCTTGATAACCCTCAGAACATTTTTTAGAAGATTTTGGTCGGAAGAATATAATGTCTTCAAAACCAGTTTTAGGTTTTATTAATTTTTCCTCTCTTAAAACCCCAAGGACTTTATCTAAATCACAATACTTAGATAAATTTTTTAGATTAGTTTTGGTTAAAGTATATTTTTCTTTTTCCGGACATAATCTTCTAACTAATCTCTGAGCCAAAATCGCATCTAAAGTAGATGAGATTAAAAAGGGCTCTGCTTTCATATCAATCAAACGAGGAATAGCCCCTGCAGCATCAATAGTGTGGAGGGTAGATAAGACCAAATGTCCGGTTAAGGCAGCGTTTATGGCTAAACCAGCCGTTTCATTGTCTCTAATCTCACCAACCATAATAATATCCGGGTCCTGCCTAACTAAAGCCCTGAGGCCGTTAGCAAAAGTCAAGCCAATTTTCGGATTAACCTGAGTTTGATTAATTCTTGGCATTCTATATTCAATTGGATCCTCAACAGTAGAGATATTTACCTGAGGAACATTTAAAATTTCCATCATAGCATAAAGAGTTGTTGTCTTTCCACAGCCGGTGGGGCCGGCTATCAAAATCATCCCTACTGGCTTTTTTAAACCATCCTGAATTTTTTCTAAGGACTCTCCTCTCAATCCTAACTCTTCTAAAGTAAAGGCCTGGGCTGTTTCTGGCAAAAGTCGCATCACAATTTTTTCTCCACTAAAAATTGGCAAAATTGAAACTCGAATAGAATATCTGTATTCTTCGGTCTCTATTTTAAATCTTCCGTCTTGGGGAAGTCGGTGTTCGTCTAATTTTAATTTTGAAAGAACCTTAATTCTGGCTACAACTCCCGAGCTAACCATTTTTGGAAGAACCATGGCATCATGCAAAATTCCATCAATTCGATAGCGGACAATTACCTCTTTTTCTGTTGGTTCAATGTGAATATCAGATGCTCTTTGTAAAATCGCATGTTTCATTAAAGTATCCACAATCCGAATTACGGGCAGTTTTTCAGCTATTTTTCTTAGTTCCTCTTTCTTTTCAACTTCTTCTTCTTCAACCGGTACTATTCTTCCTGCTTCTTTTTTAATAATTTCCCCAAACTCAGCTTCCAAAGTTTTTTGGTATTGCCTTAAGGCATTTTTAATACTTTCAGGCGTTGTCAACCTGGCTAAAATTTTTAAATCAGCTTTCTTTTTAATAAATTCAATGGTTCTTAAATCTCTAGGGTCAAGCATGGCCACTTCTAAATTTTCTCCTTTTTTCCTAAAGGCAATAATGTTATGTTTTCTGGCAATGGGCTCTGGAATTATTTTCAAAACCTCAGGGGGAACCATTTCTTTTTCTAAATTTACAAAGGGAATACCTAAAATATAGGCCTCCAGTTTAATCAATTCCTCCTGAGTAATTAATTTCTCAGAAACTAAAACATCCCCAACTTCTCGTTTGGTTTTTTTTGCTTTTCCCTGGGCTTTGTCAAGCTGGGTTTTAGTAACTAAGCCAGCATCAAGTAGAAAGGCCTTTAGTTGTTGCGGCTCTACAGACATAAAATTCGCAGAACTACGCTGAACTTTAGCCAACTTCGTTGGCTAACGCTGAACAACGCTGAAAAGGGTTCTGCGTGGTTCGGCGTAAAGTTCTGCGTGGTTCAGCGATTTCCCAATACTTTTTTAACTTTCTCTATTACTTCTTTTAATTTATACTGAGTTTTTATTAAATAAGCAGTTGCTCCCAATTCAAGTGCTTTATCCACATCTTCCATCCTTTGAAGATTGGTTAAAATAATAATTGGAATTTCTTTTGTTTCCGGGTCTTCTCTTAATTTCTTTAAAACTTCAAAGCCATCCATTTTTGGTAAGATAAGGTCAAGTAAAACCAAATCCGGTTTTTGGCTTAGGGCCATTCTTAAACCTATCTCTCCGTTTAAAGCGCTAATTACTTCATAATTCTCTTTTCTTAAAACATCTCCAAGGGTTTTTTGAAGAGCAACTCCGTCTTCAATAAATAAAATTTTCTTCATAAATTAGCGAACAGTGAACAACGAACGGTGAACAATATATTACTGTCTGTTGGTATCAAATACCAACAGACCATAAGTAAGAAATTTTATTGTTCATTGTCCATTATTCATTGTCCATTGTTACTTAATTGGTAAGCTAAAATAAAATGTTGTTCCCTTCCCTTCTTGGGATTCAAACCAAATTTTTCCCCCTAACTTTTCAATAATTGATTTAGCAATATACAATCCTAAACCGCTTCCCCGGGTCTGTTCTCTTAAAATATTTTCTGACCGGAAAAACTTCTGAAAAATATATTTTTGGTCTTTTTCTGGAATACCGGCACCGTTGTCTTTTATTTGAAATAATAAGTTCTTCCCTTTCTTCCCAAGACGAATTTCCACTTTCCCCCCATCTATAGTATAACGAACAGCATTATCTATAAGGTTTTCTATTACTAATTTTATATAAGATGGGTCAATAAAAACTTCAGGTAGGTTTTTTTTGGAATAAAATTCTAATTTAGTATTTGATGCCTCGGCGAAAAACTTAAATCGTGAAACCAAACCGGCTATTAATTTCTCCAAGGAAATTTCTTTTCTTCTTAAAGGGAGCTCTCCTTCTTCTATTTTAGAAACGATTAATAAATCATCAACTAATTCTACCATTCGTTCAATATTTTCTTTTGCGCTGCTAAAGTATTCTTTTCTTTTTCCTGGAATTATTTTCATCTTTTTTGCTGTCAAAAGTTCAAAGAGCCATTTTAAACTAGTCAAAGGAGACCTTAACTGATGAGAAACTATATCAATAAACTCTGATTTAATCCGAGAGGCCTCAGCCAGCCTTTCAAAACTACGGATGATAACAAAAGAAATAACAAACAAAATAGCAACAACACCAAGAATCACCAAAGCTACTATCCCAGGATCAACTAGATAATAACGGCTTCCAATTAAATAGAAAGCAATTGAAGTTGCACTAATAATTATTCCCATCATCAAGAAGAGAAACTGAGGACACTGCCAAAGAGAAAGTCCATATTTCCGACATTGAGCAGGAATATTTAATTGTTGGAAAGCTTTTTTAAGCATTATCGTATTGTAACATAATTCAAGATTATGTGTTTTATTCCTTAGCGAATCAAGGTTCTCTGAGCGAAGCGAAGAGGTTCTTAATTCAAGATTATGTGTTTTATTCCTTAGCGAATCAAGGTTCTCTGAGCGAAGCGAAGAGGTTCTTAATTCAAGATTATGTGTTTTATTCCTTAGCGAATCAAGGTTCTCTGAGCGAAGCGAAGAGGTTCTTAATTCAAGATTATGTGTTTTATTCCTTAGCGAATCAAGGTTCTCTGAGCGAAGCGAAGAGGTTCTTAATTCAAGATTATGTGTTTTATTCCTTAGCGAATCAAGGTTCTCTGAGCGAAGCGAAGAG
>Ga0315548_1000904_pt1 | contig 26273 bp, 21 predicted proteins | sample SalMarSW160110MG_2_FD_202540 | JGI IMG/M metagenome (GOLD analysis project Ga0315548, IMG submission 202540) | Salt marsh sediment microbial communities from the Plum Island Ecosystem LTER, Massachusetts, United States - Salt Marsh Sediment SW1601-110 ... | reverse complement strand
AACCTCGGATGAATACGCCACATGTGGTTGTTCGAAAGTTCGTAAAGGTCAATTTTAGCCACCGGCACCAGCATCATTGACCAGGGCCAGTTGTGCTTATCAAGGTCGAGCAGCGCGCCCTGCGAATGCGCCTCGTGGGCAATTTTTGCCACGGGGGGAACTCCCACCTCAAATGTTTTCGTATGGTTGAGAATCATGAAGGAGCCGAGCGTCCACCGTCTGCCGCTGACGCTGAAAATCTCGTATTCCGTATTCGTCCCGCAGACGACGTGAGTCCCATCAATCTGGTACAATCCGTTCTTCAGCTTTGGGGTGAAAGCCGGATCGCTGAAGTCTTTCGGCTTCGTGTAAGCGTCATGTGCCCAGGCGATGAGGGGGAAAGTGACGTTCAAATCCTCGGCGAGCATGATATTGGGCAGGTTGCTCGGCTTACAATGCACGTGCGTGTCGCCAGAGTACCAACCGCGCTCGGCCATATTGATCCACCGCTTCAGCTTGAACGTCTTTTTCGTCTCCTCCCCTTGCTTGACGAGCACTTTCTCCGATAGCGGGATGTACTCCTTCCCCCTTTCGATAGTGACGACGGCTGTTCCGGCGGGCAGTTTGGCGCGGAATACGCCGGGGTCAATTGTCGCGTGCCTCTCCCCGTCGCCGTTCCCCTTATTGTAGATTACGACCGACCCCTCCTCCCCAACTTCCGGAAAGTACAGCTTCCCGTCTGGTCCTTTGAGATAGACTCTGCACGCCACCGTCTTGCCTGTCCGCCGATCAACGACCCTTCCCGCCAAGCTGCCGAACGACGAACCTGCGGCCATACCTTTCGTTGCCGAGACCGCAAGCAAAATAATGGTCAGTCCAAAAAATCCCGGTTTCATGGGCATCCTCCTCGACGCTGATTGATTGGGGATTCTGCGATTGATTCAGGCTTGGAGGTTAGAGCCTTGGAAAGCCCGTTTCGCACCTGGGGCGAGGGTTGGGATGAGTCAAAGATTACTTGGGGTTTTTCCTTGACATCTACCTGAAGCATGGTATTTTCATAATGGCGACTGAAGCTGGTGTATATGCCAGCGGGGGCCGCCTCCACTGCCCTCGCAAGAGGGCTTTCTTATTGCGCGTATACGAAACCGTAGCGGTCCGTCGTATTAGCCTGCAGTAAGTACCGAGGCTTCATTATCTTAAACACTTTGTGCAAGCCCCACTTTCTTTGCCTTGCGGTCGCGTTATCACGCAGGCGGCACAGATACGAGATTGAGTCCGCCATCTGAACGAAATATGACTCCTTCGACCTCCTGAAAAATGGATCCTCCAGAATCCGCACGATTTCCTGCCTATAATAGTCCCCAAACTTGCTTCGTATGGGGTTGTATAGGCGCATCTTTCGCAGTTGGTCTCTTATGACTTTTTCACTTCCCTCGTCTGGAATCACTATGCCATGGGCGCCTTCGGCAAGCAAGAAGTTCTCGAATCTCTGGATGAAGAGTTTCCAAGCGTACAGCTTAATGTTAATTCGCCGTGCCTGAAATTGAGATTTGTGGATCGACACGACTATGATTTTTATCTCCGATGAACCGCGAAGGAAGAACGCGATCTCGGTGAACAGATGCCGACGTTGCTTGTACGAAAGGCGGAGCCTTCGAAAATCTCCTCCGGCCACCCAAATGTCGCCCGCGTGCAGTTCGTCCGCAAGCCTTAGGCCATAATCGCATCGCAAGGTTTTTCTGAAGCTCTTTATCCTCTTTAGGTAGCTGAGCCATGACCCCGCCTCGATGAGGAGCCCAGCAAGCACAAAGTGTGTCGTGATGCTTTTATTCTGCCCTGGGTCCCCGGACTCATCCACATAGAGGAAGTACTGTGACACTGCCGCGCTCCCAACCTGCGTTTCGGACACTTTTTCCCAGCTTCCTTGCGATTGTACACGAGCGCACCACAGCCGTCAATGCGAACGAGCCGTGAGCGCACGCGATAGGTCGGTACTCCTTCGGGGTGAGCTTAAAGGCATCGAGTTCGGTGGCCTCGTTGGAGGCTCACAGCCGCCAGGGCGCGCGATGGACCCTCCGAACCAGCCGGTTGGCCTCATCGTCGGAGATAATTCGCTTAGACCTGTCGTCCCAGTGCACCTTGCGCCCCACCCGCAGCGAGATGTTCCCCAGATGACACGCTATGTTGATTTTCTGAGCATAAGCCACATCGCAACTGGTGAGCTTCCGCGACCTCACCGAGTCTATGAATTCGTGATAGTGGTCGGTCGCGGGTGGTGGCGGGGGCGGCTCAAAATCTTTCATCCTCTTCCCTTCCGGCAGAATCTCGAGGGTGTTGTAGTCGGCGACAAGAGTTCCGCTTGTGCCGTGAAACATGATGCCGAGCCTTCTTTTGATCTCGCTTCCGCCCCGCAGCTCGTAACCGTAACTGCACCCGCTCATGTGAGACCAGGTTACCGTCAAGTTCGGAAGATCGTAAACGACCTCCTGTGTGTCAGGCGTCTCTGCGATGTCGTCCACGACATATCGCCCACCGGAACAGGCGGCCGCCAGAGGCGGAGGGAGCTCAATCGCCCAGAATACCAGGTCGAGAATGTGCGGGGCCATTCCGGTCAACCATCCCCCGCCGTAATCCCAGAAATAGCGGAACTGACCACCGTAAAACTTCGCCGAATTGTATGGCGATACCGGAGCGGGCCCGAGCCACATGTCCCAATCGAGACCGGCTGGCGGCTCAGAGTTCTCCGGCTTGCCGATACCGTTCGGGAACTCGTTGCAGGTCAACCAGGTGCGCGCGACGCTGATTTTGCCGAGGGCGCCCGACCGCACGATTTCGACGACTCGCTTGTAATTCGACCCGGCGTGGATTTGCGTCCCCACCTGAACCACTTGCCGATTCTCGCGGGCTGCTTTGACCATCGGTTCTCCCTCCGCGATGTTGTGGGACATAGGTTTCTCCACATACACATCCTTTCCCGCCCTGCACGCGTGGACTGTGTGTAAAGCGTGCCAGTGGGCGGGGCTCGCCACAACCACCGCGTCAATCTCCTTGTGTTCCAACAGCTTCCTGAAATCGCCATACTTTTTGCCCTGAGGACCTGCGACTTTGGCGGCTCGGTTGAGGTTCGGTTCATAGACATCGCACAGCGCTCTGACCACAACATCGTCGTAATTCTTGAACGTTCTCAACAGAGACGTTCCCCTGCCGCCCAACCCGATGAATCCCAGGTTGACCCGCTCGTTCGCGCCGAGGGCTTTGTCACGAAGAAAACAGGGTCCGCTCAAAGCCAGCGCTGCCGCCCCGGACCGTTTCAGAAATTCCCTCCGATTGATTTGACCGCTCTTGCTCATTTCCTTTTCCCTTTCTCGCAAATGTTGCGAACAACCTTCCATTGGCGTGATTGGGGCACACAAGCCTTATGTCGCTCGACGAAAGCGACTCCAGCGAAGGCCCGCCTTCTCTTGCCGCCGCCACCGACTTAATGGAGCCATGGAGCGGGGCAGGTGATGACTGCTTTTATTCTACCAAGAATGTTGAGTGCCGTTAAGAACTCTTCCGATGTCGGGTGTGGCTGTATTTGCGGGGCGAAGCTCGGATGAATCCTTTGGTCGAGAAGCCCGGCTGAAGCCGGCTCCTGAGGGGTTACATGTCCTGTCGCATGCCACCGACTAAAGCCGGTGGCTAACAGTGCTGCTGGCTAAAAACCGCCAAAGCAGCACTTCCGGTTGTGGGGTGGGGCCGGAGATTCAATAAACGCGCGCCTCATGCGCGCCGCGGGCGAGCCATAACCCGGGGCGCCCTGGTATGCCACGTAACCGCAGGCACATCTTCGGATAGCCGTTTTGGTCAATCCTCCTCTTCCCAGCGCAACGTTGGGTCTCGGGAATCCTCACACCCAAAGCAAAAAAGTGGAGGTAGAATGAGCGTGTGCGGGGCGAGATGGTGCAGGAGACCGTGGAACCCCTCGCTCAGGCTGGATAAATAGTTGATGACCAATAAGCGGGTGGCTAATCGGGATGCCAGCTAAAGCCTGGCAGAGGTGGGGTTGTGCTGTCCTGCTGGGCTCGAAGCGCATCGGCAACGAACGGAGATGAAAAGAGATGCGAGTCACCACTCAAATACAGCCGCACCCTGCCGCGTTTTGCGATTGTCAGAGGCTCTTCTATCAACTATAATGGGGCTTGTCTTGCTTGGGTGGACTCCCAAGCGTGTGGCTGGAACAGAGTGAACGGCTAAATTGAAATCTCGGTTAAGGAGGCTGCAATGAGATTAACACTTTGTTTGGCATCGGTAATTTTTGTCGGTGCGGCGATAGCCGGCAAACCTTCCGTTCAGGCCGCACCCGGCGTCAATGACCCCAACGTGCAGGGTGTGATCCAGGAGGTCGAGAAGGAATGTTTGGAGGGGCCGAGATACATCTACACCATCGGTCACGTAAAAGCCAAATGGCTGGCGGAACTGGTCCGGCAAGCAAAACCGCGCCTCGTGGTCGAATGCGGCACCGCCATCGGCTATTCGGGCCTCTGGATTGCGCGCGAGCTCAAGGCCGCCGGCAAGGGGAAACTCATCACCATCGAGATCAATCCGACAATCGCGAAGAGAGCTGAAGCGAACTTCCACAAGGCCGGCCTCGCGCAGTTCGTTGCCGTGAAGGTTGGCGATGCTCGGAAGCTCGTCAAAGAAATCGAAGGGCCGATAGACTTCGCCTTCATTGATTGCAATGCGCCGAACTATCTTCCTGTCTTCAAGGGGATGGAAAAGAATCTCGCTCCCGGCGCGACGGTGGTTGCGGACAACGTGGGCGTCTCGGCGCGGCAGTTGGGCGACTACCTCAAGCTGGTCCGCTCGAAATACCGAAGCCGCACCGAGTGGTTCGACGCCAATCTTCCCTGGGCAAAGCGAGACGCGATGGAAGTGACCATCGTCAAGGAGCCGCGAGGAAAACGCGACGGGAATGACTCTCCTCCCGGTTTCACGGCGATTTTCAACGGCAAGGATTTGACCGGCTGGTACGGCTTGGGCCACTTCGATCCCCGAAAACTGTGGGCCATGTCCCCAGAACAGCGAGCGAAGAAACGCGAAGCCGACATGGCGGGGTTCAAGGCACACTGGCGAGTCGAAAACGGCGAACTGGTTAACGACGGCGGGGGCCCCTACGCGGCCACCGAGAAGGAATTCGGCGACATTGAGTTGCTGCTTGACTACAAGACCGTCGCGAAGGCCGACAGCGGTATCTACCTCCGCGCCACGCCGCAAGTGCAGATTTGGGACTACACCAAGGAGGGCGGCAAATGGAACATTGGGGCCGACAAAGGCTCCGGCGGCCTTTGGAACAACAGCCCGGGGACGCCCGGCAAAGACCCGCTCGTACTGGCGGACAAACCATTCGGGCAGTGGAATCATTTCCGCATTCTCCAACTTGGCAGCCGCACCACCGTCTATCTGAACGACAAACTCGTTGTAAGTAATGCGATCATGGAAAACTATTGGGATCGCACCAAACCCCTCTTTCCCAAAGGCCCAATTCAGCTACAGACGCACGGCGGCGAAATCCGCTGGCGAAACATCTACCTCCGCGAAATCCCTTCCGATGAAGCCAACCGTCTTCTGCGCGGCAACGACGAGGGTTTCGAGTCCGTCTTTAACGACAAGGACTTCGAGGGTTGGGCCGGGCCAATCCAAAATTACCAAGTTAAGAACGGCGCGATAGCCTGCAAGAAAAACAAAGGCGGCACGATTTACACCAAAGGCGAATACTCCGACTTTGTCGTGCGGCTCGAAATCAAACTCCCGCCCGGCGGCAATAATGGGCTGGCGATACGTTATTCCGGTGCTGGCGATACGGCTTATAAGGGTGTGTGCGAATTGCAGGTGCTCGACAATACCGCGGCGGGATACGCCAAACTCGACCCCCGTCAGTTCCACGGGTCCGCTTATGGCATGGTGGCAGCGCACCGCGGCTATCTCCGTCCGGTGGGTGAATGGAATTACCAGGAAGTGACCGTCATAGGTTCAACGATCAAGGTTGAGCTGAACGGCACCGTTATCCTCGACACGGACTTGAGCAAGGTCAGCCAATACATGCACAACAGCGCGCACCCCGGCAAAAACCGCACTTCAGGCCATTTCGGTTTTGCTGGACACAGCGATCCGGTCATGTTCCGTAACATAGCCATCAAGCGATTGAAATGAACGTAGGGCCGCATCAAGCGACCTATCGCTTCGGCAATGGCGGCGGATTGTTCCAATGGGGGTTTCGCGGCGAGGGCGTTCGCTCGGCGGCTCACTCCACGCGGCGCCCGCTTCGTTACCGGCTGAACAAGCAATTAACAGGGCAACCTACCTTCAGGTTGCAATATCAACCAGACTCGTGCTGTGGCGCGCACCGCGATGGCAAAGAGGTCGCTCTGACGCGGGCATCCTGCCGGCAGATTCTCGACTGCTCAGCTTGCGCCAGCGGCTTGGCTGAGAATGGCGCCCAGAAGAATGACGACAACCGCGCCGGCGATCACAATCAGCTCTATTTTCACTTGCGAGGGCGTAGGCGCCAAGAGCCATGCCGTCTTCCATTCACTGGCTTTTTCGCGAGGGGACACATCTGCGGCGTCTGCCGGTGGGGCAGGTGGAGGTTGAGAGGCTTCTGCCCCTGGGATTTTCGCAAACGCATTGCGGAAATAGAGCAGGAGGACGGCTGCCGCGAGGACGACCTTGACAACGAGCAGAAGGATGTACCATCCCCTGGGAGGAGCGATGATAATATTGATGACCCCGGACGCGACGATGACCGCTGTGAGCAATACGGCGACCCAGCGGAAGCGAGCTCTGATGAAAAAAGAAACACGCTTCACCGTCGGCTCTTCGGCGTGGCGCGAGAGCGCCGGGCGCAACGCGAAAAACACGAAGGCCATCCCGCCCACCAGTATCGCCATCGAGGAAACATGTATCCAACGGACTACGATGATCAGCATTTCGTCACCTCATTTGTCTGAATGTCGCATCAGGCGCCATGACATCTATTCCACGGCGACGACTCGTTCGACTTCAGGGAGAGCTTCCTTCAGCAATCTCTCCACACCCATTTGAAGCGTCATCGCTGCGGCGGGACAACCGTGACACGCCCCAGTCAGCCGGACTTTCACAATGCCGCCTTCGACATCCACCAACTCGATGCCGCCCCCATCGGCTTGCAGAAGGGGCCGGATTTTGGAAGCAATAACCTCTTCGACCTTATCTCTCATATATCCCTCTCGCTTTGGATTATCTGACCCTGACCACCCCACTTTTTTAAGTTTAAACTGAACGCCAGCATATTTCAACCCTTTTCGTAATGCCTCACCTGCGGGTGGGACAGGGGCACCTGGCGCAAGACCAACGCGAAAGCATGAACATCCCGCGGGACGCGGGAAGCCGGGTTGGGGTGTGTCGTTCAGGGCGAAAAAAACAGCCGTCCCCCACGTGGCATCCCGCTGGAGGCGGGACCCGTGAAAATCATGAGCAAGATGCCCATGCCACCGCAGGCGAGCACGGGGTCCCTCCCATCTTCCTCACCGCGCCTTTGCGTTAAGCTCTCCCCCCTTCCTTGCGTTCCCCTCGAAATACGACCGCACCCGCAAAAACCGTTGACTTTCTTGCGTGCTGTGGTAGGTTCCGTTTGCGATCCCGAGGAGCGGTGCAGAAGGTATCAATCGGTTGCTGATTTTTCATTCGGCGAATAGAGAAAAGGGTAGTGAATAGCTCATGCTCGTGATCCCTGCCATAGACCTAATGGGAGGAAAATGCGTTCGCCTCCTTCGAGGGAAAGCCGAGACTAAGGTCGTTTATTCCGACGATCCGGTGGCGATTGCCCGGAAATGGGAATCTCTCGGAGCGGAGTTCCTGCATCTTGTGGACCTCGATGGCGCAATCGGGGGGAAGATTTCGAACCTTCGCTATGTGGAGGGTATCGTTCGGTCGGTCACCATCCCCGCGGAGTTCGGCGGCGGTGTGAGAAGCATAGAACAGATTTCGGAAGTTCTGCAGGCAGGCGCGCAACGCATCATCCTGGGAACGAAGGCGTGTCAGAGAGATTTCCTCGAGGGGGCGATTTCGGAGTTCGGGGAGAGGATTGCCGTTGGGATTGACGCTCGGGGTGGAATGGTGGCGGTGGAGGGTTGGACTCGCTCCACGAACTTGCGGGCTGTGGACTTCGCACGCCAGGTCGAAAAAATAGGCGTCAAGACTGTTATTTTCACCGACATCTCCGCCGATGGAACGCTAAAGGGGCCCAGCTTCACACGCATCGAGGAGTTGGCGAAAGCGGTCAGCATGGATATAATTGCTTCCGGCGGTGTGAGTTGTTTGGAGGACATTCGCAAGCTCACGGCCTACGAGGAGGACGGCGTGATTGGCGTCATCGTGGGAAAAGCTCTCTACGAGGGGACCGTTGACCTGTCGAAAGCTGTCCGGATAGGAAAAGAGGATTAGTCAAGGCAACGAGGAGGCAGGCGACTGGATAACGGTCGGCGACGCCGCGACCCCGGTTTACACAGTGAATTGATCTAAGAATAGACTCGTTGACCCGGTGAAATGAAAAAAGTTATCGCACAACGAAAAGAAGGAAGTGTGAGTGGTGCAGCAGCCAGGCCAAGCGCGCCGGGACTTACCTGTGTCATCCTCGTCTCGGCCTTTCTGTCTGTTTGCTCGCCGCCGGGCTGGACGTTCGCCGACGGTAAGGAACCGACTGAACGGGAGATCGTCAGGCGTGCAATACAGGAGAGGTCGTCAGATCCCTGGCCTCGCGGGAGCGGACACATCGTGCTGGCGATTCCCGGCAGCGAGCAAGCCAGCAAGGCCTATCATGAACAGGGCGGCAGCTTCAGTCCCGCTGTCGGCAGCTTTGGCGTTTCGATCTGGGTCAGCGAGCGGTTCGGTGCGCTTCGGGCTAGCAGCGATAGCATTCCGCTGGATGAGGTCCGGCAGCGGTTTGTCTGGCCCGACCCGAAAGGCATCCCGGCACTTGCCACGAAGACGCCTTACTATCAGGCTCAGTGGTCATGCTCCGGTCCGGGGCGTTGGGCGCTCGGTCTGAAGACACCGGAGAAATCCGATCTCACGCCGAAGGTCGTAATCCGGAGCGTCGGGCCGGCGGGTGGGCCAATCCGGTCGTTGGACTGGAACGGGGAGCGGCTGCTCGTCAATGGCTGGTGGTCGGTGAGCATCGAGCCGAAGCCTGCCGCATGCCATCTGACGCACGAAGGTGATGACGGCTGGATGACGGCCCGTCCGAAGCGGACGCGATGGAGCGGAGAGGATGGCTGGGGGTGCGCACGGTTCGACTTGGCTGAGGGGCACGCGTACAAGGTCGCGGTTCGGGACTCCCGACCCTCCACTGAGGGGCTGCTGCGTTTTCCGGGAACCTGTGCAAGGTTCAAAATGGAGCTTCCTGACGAGCGGTTTGTGGAGTGTCTGAATGCGCAGGTGGCTCACCTTATGATGGGCCTGATGGACCGGCGGACTCCTCCCGGCGACCCGACAAATTACCCCCTTGCGTGGCAGCGCGATGGCGCGTATGTCGTCGTTGCACTGGCTCGTGCCGGGCAACTGGGGGTGGCAAAGGAGCTGGCAACGTACTTTGCGGAGAACGATTTCTTTGGCGGATTCGGGTCGGAAGCGGATGCTCCCGGCCTCGGCATCTGGGCGGTGACGGAAACAGCGGTTCGATTGCGTCAACCGGAGTTTGACAGATGGTTGTGGCCGCACATTCGACGGAAAGCCGAGTTCATCCTGAGGATGCTCGCGACGGACAAGCCGATTCGCCGGCGATACGCCGGGCCGATCGTCCCGATGCACAGAAAGCGTAGCGATAATACTCTGGTCTGCGACCCAGCCCGCAGTGGGCTTGTTATCGGCAAAATGGACCATCACCGCCCTTTGCTTTACGTGAACGCTGTAAGCTATCTGGGTCTTGTTAAAGCCGCGGCGTTGGCCGAGCAGCTCGCCGAAACCGCAGACGCCGAGCGATGGCGTTCCCGTGCGGAGGGATTGAAGGGGGCGTGGCTCGCTGCTTTCAAGCCTCCCGAGTGGAACAACGAGCGAACGTACATTTGCGGGCTGTGGCCCTCGTGGGTGGTGGGTTCGGAGAAAGAGGCGTATCAGGACCGTCTCCGGTCACTCTGGGGCCCGGACGATGCGCCTCGAGGGGTGCAGGGCATTCCTTTGTGGACTTATTTCACTGTGGCTCAAACGCACCAGTGGCTCATGCTGGGCGGGCTAAATCATGTCTGGAAGAATCTTACCTGGTTTTGGGGCAATCAGGCATCGCCCGGTCTCTACACATGGTGGGAAGGAAGTGGCGAAGAGAATACGTTTCACCTATGGGAACATGTTCGTGGCTGGGTTAAGCCTCCCAACGTCACGCCCCATTACTGGACGGCGGCAGAGATGTTGCTGCTTCAAATTGACATGCTGACGTACCTGGACGAAGCAGCGACAAAACCGACGCTGGTCATCGGCGGCGGAATCCCGAAAGGATGGTTGGACAAGCCGATGAGCGTTCGCGGGCAGCCCGTGCAACTCGGCAAGGTTGATTGGACATGGAAAAACGGGATGATGTACGTGGTCGTCCGCGGCGCTCAATGTGACGTGCGCCTTGGACCCGCGTTCGATACGCAAACGGCGATTCGTGTCAAGTTCAGCCACCCGGAATGATTGGACAACTCCAAGATTGGCGTAGCGGGTTCTAATCAAGAAGAGACAGAGGATTTGAAATGGGATTTTTGGACGAATTGAAGTTTGATGGGAAGGGGCTTATCCCTGCAATTATTCAGGACTATCGCACGGGCAAGGTTCTGATGCTCGGCTACATGAAAAGGGAGGGAGTCGAGGAGACACTTCGGATAAACCGGCCCGTTTTCTGGAGCAGAAGCAGGCAGACCAGATGGGTGAAGGGGGAAACCTCCGGACATACGCAGGAGATGAAAGAGTTCCTGTACGATTGCGACGGGGATGCCCTTGTCATCAAAGTCGAGCAGAAGGGGCCCGCCTGTCATACGAACTACAGGTCGTGTTTCTATCGCAGAGTTTTCCCCGACGGGTCAGAGGAGATTGTTGAGGAAAAGCTTGAGGATTAGCCCCGAAGATGATGCCGCACGGGCGACGAGGGGCCATTCTCTGTCGCGCCCGGAGAAAGGGGAGAGAACATCTCCTCACTTTCGGCGATGACGGCGGCTCGGGAGGAATAGCATTGAGAGCAGTTGTTCAAAGGGTCAGTTCCGCGTCTGTAAACGTTGATGGGGAAGTCACCGGGCAAATAGGGTTCGGGATGCTCGTTTTGCTCGGCGTAACCCATTCGGACACGGAAGCGAATGCCGAGCGCCTGGCCGGCAAGCTGGCTTCGCTACGGTTTTTTCTGGACGATGCCGGAAAGATGAATCTGTCGTGCCTCGACGTCGGCGGGGAGGTGCTGGTCGTCTCCCAGTTCACTCTGTATGGCAACTGTCGAAAAGGCCGCAGGCCAAGTTACACGCACGCCGCCGAGCCGCAAAAAGCCGAGTGGCTCTACGAGTATTTCATTGAGAGAATGAAGAGCTTCCGGCTAAAGGTCGCCAGCGGAGTTTTCGGAGCGATGATGAAGGTGTCGCTGGTGAACGAAGGCCCAGTTACGTTGATTGTAGATGTTTAGCACTCGTCACAATTCCACTTCAATCGGGGGCGGGTCGTCGCGCTTCGCGGCGGCGGCTGCTTCATCTCTGCCGCGGGTTCGCGTTTTCCTTGCTTTTGCCGTGTCGTTTTCAGCAGCACTTGGCTGCGGGAACCAGGGAAAGTCCGCGGTGGTCAGAAGCTACGACGGCAATTTTCTCGTCGAGGCTCCGGAGGCTACAACTGCGGCCTCGGCAGCGAGTTTGGCAGAGCTGACGAGAAAAAAGGTCTTCAATCTCTTGGGACACGAGAGGCATTGGAAGCGGGCCGCGAGCATTCGCCTCCGTGTACGGAACAGGAAAACGCCGGGCGGCGAGATGCCGCTGTGGAGCATTTCCGTCGCCCGGAATACCTTCGCGAGATTAAAAGACGACGTCTATCCGAACAGAAGAAACGATGTCATGGTTCTTCAGCTCGTCGCGCTGTGCCTGGAGGATATTGCTCAAGCCGTTCCGCCAGAAAAAAGAGGACCGCCAGCGGTTGCGCTTCCCCCGTGGCTCTCGTGCGGGGTGGCTGAGAATCTCTCGCGGGAAAACGCCGCTCGCCTGCGGCGGTTTGTCAGCGATGTCGTTAGCAGCGGCAATTTCCTTCCCATCGAGGAGCTTTTTTCCCTCAAGAGCCTACCGGCCGACGAAGCCGAAAGAGAACTGTTCTTCAAGGAAAGCGGAAGCGTTGTGGACTTCCTGCTTCATCAAGAGGATGGCGATTCGAAGCTGCGGCGGGCCATTATGAGCTTCCGGGCCGAGCGCGATTTCGTCCGGGCTCTTCTGCTGGAGTTCGCGGAGGGTTTCGCCACGCTGGACCGACTTCAGGACAGATGGAAAGAGTTTGCCGTTGAGCGGGCTGAGCGGACTATCGGCGCGCCCAGGATGCTTCTTTCGGAAACAAAAGCATCCCTGGATCGCGTTCTAACTGTAACAATTCCGGTCATTGACAGGGATACCCTCCAGGAAAAAGTTCTCACAACTGATTTAAGGGGACTGTTTCGGCATCGGAACAAGCGTACGGTGCGGCGAATCGCCAGGGAGAAAGCGTCCGAGCTTTTCCAGCTCAGGCTGAGGGCCCGGCCCGAATATGCCACCATTCTTCAGGAGTATTCGCGGGCTCTTTCGGCGATAGGGAAGAATGACCGGAGGACGTTCAAAAGACACTTTTCTCTCGCCGAAGGGCTGAGAAAGAAATTGGAGAAGACCGCTGACTTCGAGGTTGAAAAGGCCGAGCATGTCAATACTGCTAACGAATGACGATGGCATTTACGCGGAGGGTCTTTCCGCCCTCCGAAAGGAGCTGAGTAAAATCGGCGAGATAGTGGTCTTCGCTCCCTCGCGGGAGAGAAGCGGAGTGGCTCACGCGGTGACCATTTCCCGTCCGGTCGCCGTCGAGAAAGTTATGCTCGACGGGACGACTGCCTACGCTGTTGACGGCACGCCCGTGGACTGCGTCAAAATCGCTGTCAAAGGTATGAGAGCAATCCGGCCCGACATCGTTTTTTCTGGAATCAACTTGGGCTCGAATGTGGGGATTGACGTCATCTATTCCGGGACAGTCTCCGCCGCCGTGGAGGCGGCAATCATGGGCATACCCGCCGTGGCAATCTCACTGGATTCGAGGGAGTCGCCGGACTTTTCATACGCGGCGAGATTTGCCGGGAAGCTTGCCGCAACTCTGCTCGAAGATCAGTTCCTTCCGGCGGGTGTTCTGCTGAACGTGAACGTGCCGGGCGTGCCGGAAGACCAAATTAAAGGCGTCGCCGTCACAAAGCAGTCAAGAAGCTCTTACGGGGAGCAGTTCGAGACTCAGGAAATCTCCCCCGACAAAGTGATTTTCACCCTCAGCGGTAAACGTGTTGACCTGTCGGAGCCTTCCGACGTTGATGTCACCGCGGTTTCCGACAACTACGTTTCCGTTACCCCTATTCACTTCGACCTGACCCATTATCCAAGCATCGAATCGCTTCTTCGCCGGAAAATCGAAAGATGAATCCCCTGCAACTCGCACGCTCTCAACTGACCAAGTGCTCCCGGTGCGGAAAGTGCCTCTCTGTCTGCCCGACATACCTGCTGACCACCGATGAGAAAAGAGTCGCCAGAGGGAGGGTCGCTCTCGCGGAAGCGGTGCTTTCGAGGGGACTGTTTTTCACGCCAAGACTCAAAGAGAGTATCCAATCGTGCCTGAAATGTCTGCGGTGCTCGTGGGCGTGTCCGAGCGGTGTTGATGTGCAGACGGTCATCACAGTCCTTCGCCGGCGAATGCCTCGGAAATACGGCCTCTCGCTCTGGAACAAGTTCGTCTTCAGATTCGTGTTGACCAGGCGAAAACTTATGGACCTCGTCGTCCGGCTGGCGTATCTGTTGCAGTTTCTTCTCCCGAGAAGGAAAGGGATGACCCGCCACATTCCCCTTCTGTTCAAAGGGCGAAGGCGAATCCCTCATGTCGCCTCTCGGACAGCTTTGCAGCGCTTCGGCTCCGACGGGCAAGCATCGGGAAAAGCAGTGTATCTCTTCGTCGGCTGCATGATGAACTACGCCTATCCGGAGATGATAGAATCCACAACCCGCGTTCTTCGGAAACTGGGATATTCAGTGGTCGTCCCGCGAGACCAGCTTTGTTGCGGAACGCCGGTGCTCTCACTCGGGGACATAAAGCAGGCGCGTCGGCTGGCGGAGCTCAATCTGCGAGCATTCGCGGGAGAGTTGCCGATTGTTGTCCCCTGCGCGAGCTGTGGCAAGACCCTCAAGGATGAGTACCCAAAGCTTCTCGGAGAGAAGGCGGAGCAATTCACTCGCAGGGTCTTCGGTTTCAGCGAATTCCTCGCAGGGCAGCTCAATAGAGAAATGGTCCCGCTCGATAAAGCGGTTCTCTACCACGACCCGTGTCATTTGAGGTATGGGCGAGACATCACCGAGCAGCCTCGGGCGGTGCTTCGCAGGGCAGCGAGGTATCTTCCATCGGAAGGAGAAGATTTCTGTTGCGGAATGGGCGGCTTGTTCAGCGTGCATCACTACGGCATGTCTTCGAGGATTGCGGAGAGAAAAGTCGAAGCGGTCCGAGGAGCGCCACGAGCCGACCTACTGGTGACGGAATGCCCCGGCTGCATTCTTCAGCTTCGTGACCAGCTCGCTCACGGAGGTATTGACCTGCCGGTCCATCATGTCGCGGACCTGCTCGCGGAGGCCCTTGAACGTCGCGATGAGTGAACACCACGGCGCTTCCACCGCTCTTACGGCAAGGGAGGGGTCTATGCGAGCCGCATCGGAACGCTCGCGGAGTGCATGAGTTAATGAAACTTCGAGCTGAAACGCGAGGAGCTAAATGTTCTTCGTTTCGACCACCCGGGTAGCTCACGTAAGCGGAGGCGTCTGAACACAGGCCGGAAAGACGGTTCTGAGAGAGCAGTCGGCAATGGTGGCGGCGGGAGCAGAATCTGCTTGCGAACCCGGACGAAGGAGTGCAGTGTCGCATCTTGGTTTTGGACGGGCAAAGGAGCGCGCCGCATCCACCAAAATATCGTCGCAAATGCTGCCCCATGCCGTTTTCTACCCCAGAATAACGCGGCCCGAACTGTGGGAGCGTTTGTGGCGAGAAGATTTCGAAAACCGCCCGGAAAACACCTAAAGTCACGGACAAAGCCTTCGCTCCGAGCGCAGAAAACAGGGACAGACCTCAATGCCTGTCCCTGCGCGACTTCAATTGGTAGCGGGGCTTGGATTCGAACCAACGACCTCCGGGTTATGAGTTCAACAACCTGCGATTCTGTAACTCTTTTGCCCGCTGCCGGTTATCACATAGGTGATTGTCTCGCCAGGCGTTACATAAATCTCCATGTTGAACATGTTGAACATGTTTCACGCGAAATTTGCTGCAATTTGCTGCAATCCTTTCCGTAATGCAAGGAAAAAATCAAAAACAGGGTAATGCCTCAGTTACCGGCGGCTGAGGGTGGAACCGCACAGTCCGCAGACCATGCAGAGAGGTTTACCTATCGCCTGCATCCTGTCCCGCCCCGCGTTCCGCGGGGGATGTTGGGGAACTCCCCTGCCCCTGCCGAGGGCGAGACGCCCTCGGGACTGCCCCGCCACGGCGGGGCGGCGTTACCTTAGTACAAGTGTTCGTAAATACGGCCACGTATTGTGGATGCAAAATCTTATGTGTTTCATGGCCTTTTCGTCTTTGCAGAACCCGAATACGTGACGGAACTTACAAACCAGAACGCTTAGCAGACCGGCAGGCCAGATAATAAGATACCACAATGTGATAAACCTTTCGCGGAAAAGCATGGCACAAAGCAATAGAGGAGGGTTGATATTCGTCGGGGGAACGTAGCCGTATTGATAGTCTAAAACGCGAGGATACCCGCCTCTCGATCCCCTCATGGCGCCTTTGTTACGCACCGGCTGCAGCCCTTGCAAAAGCCCATGATATGGGCCTCTTGATTCTGCCGGCGCCCCTGTTAGGCACGGGCTTCAGCCCGTGCTTGGCGTGCGGCCCCGGCCTTTTTAAGCCAGCTTCAGCCCCGCTTCAGCGGGGTCACGGGCTTTAGCCGTTCTTACCAGCCCCTGGCGGTTTTTCGTGCTTCCGGCCGAAAACGTCATCTCTGGCCGGCCTTTCCAGCCGCTCGTCGTTCTTCGTCTGCCAGACGATGCGGAGGCAGATGTCGTGAAAAACACGTTGCGGCACGGATGAATCCTTTTGATCGAGAAGCCCGGCTGAAGCCCCGCCTTGGCGGGGCTAAAATGCTATCCTCGTGTCCTCAATTGTGCGATAGAGATGGAGACTCCACATAGGGACGGCGTGAATGCCGCCTGCGAGAAGGACGAAAGAAGGCGTCATGGCATGCCACTGAAATGGAGCCACACTCCAAAAAACTTGCAGTATGTATTCCTGGGAAATATGATGTGAAGCTGTGTGCTTGCGAAAACATCGGGGGCTTGCCGGGAAAAGCTCCTGCCAATAATTGATGGCAAAATAGGAAAAGCGGGACACAGCCATACGGTTCAGCTATTCAGGCAGACTCTCTTCAGTGGAATGAAGGTACGGTTCCAACTCGAATGTTCGAATCGCTCCGGTGATATGCTCGTCAATATTGTCGAAGGCAGGAGCGAAGAGAGGAGCATCTTTGCGGAACGCCCGAAACTTGCATCGCAGATGACCATTCGAATTATAATCGTGGCTGGAAACGGCGAAATGCAGTTTCGAAGGGGCAGACTGTGGCAAGGGACCTTCAACAGAAAGGATAAGTCCTCATGAGGAGAAGAATCCGATTTATTGCAGCGCTATGCTGTTTGATGGCAATGCCGTGCACTTTGGCTGTGGCAAAGCCTCAGCAGGCGGCACAGGAACGAGATGCCAAGCAGGTCCTGGAGGCGACGGGCATCACAGGCGGGTTGATCGCCCACGTCGGTTGTGGCGACGGGAAGCTCACGGCCGCGCTGCATGTCAGCGACAGCTATGTCGTTCACGGCTTGGATGCGGATGCCGCCAACATCGAACAGGCGCGCGCACACATCCGGTCGCTTGGTCTCTATGGCAAGGTTTCGGTCGAGCACTGGACGAAGGCCTGCCTGCCATACAACGATAACCTCGTGAACCTTCTCGTATCAGAAGAGCTGGGCGATGTCTCTATGGAGGAGGTACTTCGGGTTCTGGCTCCCAATGGCGTGGCGTATCTCAAGCAGGGCGACCGCTGGACGAAGGCGGTCAAGCCCCGCCCGGACGAAATTGACGAATGGACACATTACCTCCATGACGCAAGCGGCAACGCGGTGGCCCATGACGCGGTCATCGGCCCGCCCCGCCGCCTACAATGGATTGGAAGCCCAAGATGGGCGCGGCATCACGACCACATGGCCAGCATGAGCGCGCTGGTATCGGCCGGCGGGCGGATCTTCTACATTTTCGATGAAGGGCCCACTGCTTCCATCCAGTTGCCGCCAAAATGGTCTCTGATTGCGCGGGACGCATTCAGCGGCATCATCTTGTGGAAACGGCGAATTTCCTCGTGGTACACCCATCGCTGGCCCTTGAAGAGCGGGCCCGCCCAGCTTCCTCGGCGCTTGGTCGCCGTGGGGGACAGGGTTTATGTCACTCTCGGGCTTGACTCGCCGCTGACAGCTCTGGATGCGGCGACGGGAGAGACCGTCCGGACTTACCAGGGCAGCCGTGCCACCGAGGAGGTGCTCGCTTCGGAAGGCGTGCTTTTCCTGTTGGTCAACGATTCTCCGACGAAGCGAAAAAGGTACACGCCGATATACACGTATTGCTGGGACGAGACGGCGCGCGCGAACCATGGCTGGGCGTGGGATGAGCAAAAGCGGTGGGTCATGGCCGTGCGAGCGGACACGGGCGATGCGTTGTGGAAAAAGCAGTATGCGGTGGCTCCGCTGACGCTGGCGGCAGACCAAAAACAGGTCTTCTTCCACGACGGCGAGAAGGTCGTTTGCCTGAATCGGAAAACCGGCGGGGAAGTGTGGAGCTCAGAGCTGGTCGCAAGACGATCTCCTGTCCCAACCTGTTTCGGCCCGACGCTGGTTGTGTATAAGGACGTCGTCCTGTTTTCGGGGGGAACAAGGTCCATGGTGGCGTTGTCGGCGAAAACCGGCAAGATGCTGTGGAGCGCGAGACACCCCCGTTCCGGACACCAATCTCCCGAGGACCTTCTCGTCGTTGATGAACTGGTATGGTCGGGGGCAACCGCAAACGGTAGGGATTCGGGTGTATTCACCGGACGAGACCCACACACGGGTGAGGTCAAGAGCGAGTTCCCGCCCGATGTGAAAATCTACTGGTTCCATCATAGATGCTATCGGGCTAAGGCAACAGACCACTACCTCCTCCCGTCGAGAACCGGCATCGAATTCATTGATTTTCGCTCGAAGCACTGGATTACTCATCATTGGGTTCGAGGCGGGTGCATTTACGGCATCATGCCCTGTAACGGTTTGGTTTATGCGCCGCCGCATAGCTGCGCCTGCTACCTTGAGTCTAAGCTGTACGGATTCTGCGCCCTCTCTGCAAAGTCCACAACCCCGCGGGATCAGCGTGGCGCCTCGGACGATGGCAGGCTCGAGCGCGGCCCAGCCTACGGGCAAATCCGCAATCCGGAATCCGCAATCCGCAATTCTGAAGATTGGCCGACCTATCGCCACGATCCGGCGCGCAGCGGCTTCACGAAAACGTCTGTTCCCGCCGACTTGAAGCGAGCGTGGCAGAGGGACCTGGGCGGCAAACTCAGCGCTGTGGTGATTGCCGGAAACAGGGTTTACGTGGCGTCCGTGGACACCCACACGGTCTATGCCCTCGACGGGAGTTCGGGAAAAACGATCTGGAGCTACGTGGCCGGTGGGCGGGTTGACTCGCCTCCGACGCTATATCAGGGCCGAGTGCTGTTCGGGTCCGCTGACGGCTGGGGTGTATTGTCTTGGCGCCTCAGAGGGCGACCTGATTTGGCGTTTCCGCGCGGCGCCGGAGGATCGGCGATTGATGTCTTTTGAACAATTGGAATCGGTCTGGCCGGTTCACGGCAGCGTGCTGGTCGAGGGAGGCGTCGCGTGCTGCGTCGCCGGCAGGTCAATGTTCGTGGACGGCGGGTTACGCCTGTGTCGGCTTGACCCGAAAACGGGACGCAAATTATCCGAGACCATTCTCGACGACCGCGACCCGGAAACCGGCGAGAATCTCCAGGCGAAAGTGCGAGGCCTGAATATGCCCGTTGCGCTTCCGGACGTTCTATCAAGCGACGGTCGGTATCTCTATATGCGGTCCCAGCGGTTTGACCTCCAGGGCACTCGCCAGAATATCGGCCCGACGAACGTCACCGAACAAGTCGGCGAGGGGATACATCTGTTCTCGCCCGCCGGTTTTCTGGACGGCTCATGGTTTCACCGCTCCTATTGGATGTTTGGCAGGAGTGTCGCCTCGGGGTGGGGCGGCTGGTTCCGCGCCGCGCGTTACGTTCCAGCCGGGCGGCTTCTCGCGGTGGATGGGTCAACCGTATATGGATTTGGGCGCAAGCCTCAGTTCTTGTGCCAATCCTCGGTGCTGGAGTACCAGCTCTTTGCCGCCGACAAGGAGATCAAAGCCGAACCGATCCGTCATGTGGTCAACGCGCGTCGCCGAATCAATGCCGGCACTAAGAAGAACGTCTCAGCCGCTGACTGGAAGGTTCGAGAGGGCTTCTCATTGGCGGACCTTTCCGCGGTGAGCTACAAGTGGGTGCGTGAGAATCCTCCGCTTGAAGTCCGCGCCATGGTGTTGGCAGGCAAAACGCTCTTCGTCGCCGGCCCGCCAAACGTGGTGGATGAAAAGGATGCGTTCCGCCACCCGGATGCTGCCCGGATTCGCGAGAAGCTCGAGGAACAGGCCGCCGCCCTTGAAGGGCGAAAAGGCGCTTTGCTATGGGCAGTGTCCGCCTCCGACGGGAAGAGGGTGGCGGAATACAATCTTGAATCCATGCCCGTATGGGACGGCATGGCCGCCGCCGACGGGCAGCTTTATATCTCGACCGGAGACGGTCGTTTGATATGCATGGGAGAGAAATGACCCCAACGGAGAAGGCTGACGGGCGATGAGAAGAGGAGCGAGATTGGGACTGGTTCTCGTCCTTTCGCTTTGTATGGAGGGCTGCGCGGCGCCGCAGGCCGGTCAAGTACGTTGTTTTTGATGCGCAAACCCGAGGCCGCAAGGAAAGCTGCGTCTGGCCGATAATATCAACAGGAGGTCGTTATGGATAGCTTAAGATTGGGAGGAATTCGTGCGATAGGACAGTTTTCGGTGGGGCTTATGGTTTTAACTGCGCTCGGCGGGAACGTCGCCGCCGCCGACGGTGGTTTGACACTGTGGTACAAGCAACCAGCTACAAAATGGGCGGGGGCATTGCCAATCGGAAACGGCCGCCTGGGAGCATTGGTCTTCGGCAAGATTGCCGACGAGCAGATTATTCTGAATGAAGATACTATCTGGACAGGGAGTCCGTATGAGCCGAGCAACCCGAAAGGCGCTGCGGCAATGCCTGAGATACAGCGTTTGATTTTTGCCGGTAAGGTTGCCGAGGCTCAGGACCTGTTCGGCAAGACCGCGATGGCTATGAATCGTAAGCACGATCATGAACAGATGAAATACCAGATACTCGGTGACCTCTGGTTTAATTTCCCCGGCCATTTTAGCGCGAAGAATTATCGCAGAGAGCTTGACCTTGAGACGGCAATTGCCCGGATTGTGTATCAAGTTGATGATGTGAAATATAGCCGTGAGATTTTCTCAAGTCCGGTTGACCAGGTGATAGTCGTCCGGCTCACTGCGGACAAGCCCGGCAAAGTTTCTTTCAGCGTCAAATTAGGGGGCCGCATAAACGTCAAATGGCCCAGCGACGAGAGTTTTGTTACCAGTGCGATTGAGCCTGATACATTAGTGCTGCGGGGAAAAACCGGCACATACAGGGAAATTGAGGGGCGATTGAGATACTATGCTCAGATGAAAGCGTTGCCGGAAGGCGGCAGAATGTTTATTGACAATTCCAATGAGCAGGACCGGCTCAATTCTGTTCGCGCCGATGCGGTTACTTTGGTGTTAGCAGCGGCAACGAATTTTAAGAATTATAAGGACATTAGCGGAAACCCGAAAGCTCTGGTCGAAAAATGTATGTTTGGGATTCAGCGAAAATCATACGAACAACTTCGCAAGGACCATATCACCGAGCATCAGCGGCTTTTTGATAGGGTGAGGATAGACTTGGATAGGACCGCGGCGAGCAATCTTCCAACAGACGAAAGGCTGAAAGCTTTTGACAAATCTGACGACCCGGACCTTGCGGCGTTATTGTTTCAGTTCGGCCGTTACCTATTGATAAGCAGCTCTCGGCCGGGTTGTCAACCCGCTAATCTGCAAGGTATCTGGAACGGTTCAATGCACCCGTCTTGGGACTGCAAGTACACGACTAATGTCAATCTGGAAATGAACTATTGGCCTGCGGAGGTCGCAAATCTTTCTGACTGTCATGAGCCGCTGCTTGCGATGATACCTGAATTGGCAAAGCAGGGAGCGCACACTGCGACTCTGACCTATGGCGCGAAGAAAGGCTGGGTGCTGGGGCATAATACAGATTTATGGCGGGCTACGGCTCCAATCAACGGACCTTATTGGGGTAGCTGGAGGTGCGGAGGTGCGTGGTTGTGCACTCATCTGTGGGAACATTACTTGTTCACAGAAGACAAGCAGTTCCTTAAAAAAGCATATCCCACTATGAAGGGTGCGGCTGAGTTTTTCCTGGAAACGTTGCAGGCGCATCCAAAGTATAAATGGTTGGTGACGTGCCCTTCGTCTTCGCCAGAAAATTGCCCGCGAAACGCGCCCAAAACAGCCGAGGGACAAACGGCGAGCATGTGTGCGGGCCCCACAATGGATATGCAAATACTGAGATATTTGTTCAACAGTTGTGCCAGGGCATCTGAGATACTTGGCCTTGATAAGGATTTCCGCGAACAGGTTATTGGAGCAAGCAAGCGGTTGGCGCCGAACCAGGTCGGCCGGCACGGGCAACTCCAGGAATGGCTCGAAGACCTCGACAGTCCTGAAGACCATCATCGTCACTTCTCGCATCTTTGGGGTATGTATCCGGGGAGAGAAATATCTGTGTACAGAACGCCTGACTTAGTCAAGGCTGTGGCTAAGTCGCTGGAGATGAGGGGCGAGGGCGGAACTGGTTTTGGAATGACCTGGCAGATGTGCCTTTGGGCGCGCATGAAAGATGGTGATAAAGCTTACAGACTTTTTAAGAATGAGGTCCGTGCCAACACATGTATAAATCTGTTCTCCAAATGCTTCGGCACCCCACAAGTTGATGGCACTTTCGGGGCGGTGGCTGGTATTGCTGAAATGCTGCTGCAAAGTCCTACCGGCCAAATCCATTTGCTGCCTGCTTTGCCCAGAGCGTGGCCGAATGGAAGCGTCAAGGGACTGTGCGCACGCGGAGGCTTCGAAGTGGACATGACATGGAAAAATGGCAATCTCACTGCCGCAACAATTCGGTCAAAGCTTGGTAATAAGTGCACAGTTCGTTACGGCAGTGCGGCAGTCGAATTGGAAACGAAGCCTGGAAACGCTTACAGGCTAAACGGCAAGCTAAAACAGATTAAAGAATTGTGAGGAAACTTAGCATTCCGGTTCGTAAGTTCGGTCATGTATTCCGGGGCCGCAAACGGAAAAGGCTGTGAAACACATCGGATTTTGCATCCGTAACACGTCGCCGCATTTACCAACACGGTTCACCCATCGGATTCAGCCGGTGGACTCGTATCAGGAATCAATCCCCATAATGACACATACATGCCGTGTGTAGGGAATGCGGCAGCCTGAGCGCGCACACTCCGAGACATCAGCTCTATACGCGATATAGCTTTGCTATTTCCTGCATGGGTCTGACGCCGGAGGCGCCTCTGGCAGATACACACGCGGCTCCTACGGCATTTGCAAACGTGCAAGTCTTTTTCAGTTCCCATCCCTTGACCAACGCCGCGATGAATCCTGCCACGAAACAATCACCTGCGCCAAGGGTGTCCACTATTCTATCAACTCGGAACGCCGGCACAGAGAATTCGTGGTCAGAGGTTCGGGCGAAACAGCCGTCGGCGCCAAGCTTGATCACGACGGTAGTAACACCGTAGCTCTGAAGCACTTTGGCAATTTCAGATGGTTTCTGCTTTTTGGTTAACATCTGCGCTTCATCAAGGCTGGGGACAAACATATCAACGTGATGGAGACAGGGCTCCACAAGTTGCATCCATCGCCCCTCGGCGTCCCAGGCGGTGTCGAGTATGGTTTTCACGCCCATCTTTCTTGCCCTTGCCAAAACTCGGGCCATGGGTACTCCATCCAATCCCGGCACGAGGAAGGCGGCGGCAACATGGAGTATCTTTGCAGTCTCGATGATGTCGTAATTGACCTCGTCCTCCGACATTCTTGCGTTCCCGCCGTAGTAGTGTAAGAATGAGCGCTCTCCGTCTGGGCTCACCAGTACCACCGTCGAGGAAGTGTCAACGGAAGGGTCCCGAAGCATGGCTGATGTATCCAGGTTCGCATCCTTCATTACCTTAATAAGGAAGTCGCCGAACGCGTCGCATCCCACCTTGCCTATAACGGCGGTTTTGACGCCGAGCTTGCCCAGGGCGATGGCCGTGTTGCAGGCACAACCGCCGTTGTGGAGCCTAATATTCTCGACAAATATTGCTTTGCCTTTTTCCGGCAGAGATTTCACTGAGCTTACCACGACATCTGCCGTGAACTGGCCAAGACAAACAACGTCAGACATGTGCCTCGCGCTCCTCCGATTGCATCGCAGGTCTCTTTCGATGCTCCGACTGCTCAAGCCAAAGAAACTCGCCTCTCCGATTGCATTGCCCCCAGGGGCAGACGTTGATGTTTAGGGCGAGCTTCCGAGAGGTGATTCCGGATAGCCCACCACTGTTCCCGGGCGGCTGACGCCGTGAGACGACGGCGGGAGATTTCGTTAGTGCTCCGTCACTGGCCGCCTGGGGCCTTGTCAGAAAGCTGAGCTGCGTGTCGCTGGGCAGCGGACTGCATTCGCTTCCCGTAAATCTCCCTGGCGCGGTCCACGATGATTGCCAGGAGAATCAGCGCGCCCAGGAAGGAGTTGGCATAGTAAGCGTTGGCCTTTACTTCCACCAGACCGTGCTTAATCAACATGAAAATTGTGGCGCCCATAAAAATCCCAATGGCCGAAATGACGCCGCCGCTGAGGCCGGTGCCGCCGATGATGGCGACAGCGAAGGAAACGATGAGCCACCCGTCCCCGGTTTCCGGGGCCGCGGAGCCCAGCTTGGAGGCCCACAGGGTGGCGGCGAGAGAAGCAAACACGCCGGATAAGACGTTAGCCCACACTATCATCCTGTCGGTGTCAATGCCCGAAAGCCTCGCTGCATCCGCGTTGCCGCCCGTGGCGAGCAGTCTCCTGCCGAAGACGGTGTCACGGAACATGTACGAGACGGCGGCGAGAACAACTATCGTGATGAGGAAAACGTATGGAACGCCAAACAGGTCCTGCTGGCCAATGAACGTGAACGATTCCGGCACCCGGTAAGGAGCACCGCCGGAAATGCCCGATCGCAGCCCCATGTAAACGAACATCATGGAAAGAGTCACGATGAAGGAGTTGATCTGGAGGCGGGTGATAAGTTGGCCGTTGATTAAGCCGGCGACGGCGCCCACAGCCAGAACGATCGGCACGGCTACCCAAGAGGACAGACCGAAGTTGTCCATGCAAAGTCCAAGGGTCACGGTGGCGATGCTGCCGATGGCGCCCACGGAAAGGTTCATTCCTCCAACTACGAGGCACACCCCCTGCGATAGAGCAATGAGCGCAAAGAAGGCCGCCTGCCTGGAAATGACAGTCATTGTATAGGTTGACAGGAAGCTCCGAGACCGCGCGGCCAGAATGGCAAACAGGATTGCGGCGGACAGAACCAGCCCGAGGGTCCTGCCGCTGAACAGCTCATGGAGGGCGGACGGGGTCCCGCCATACTTGCCCAAATCGGGCTTTTGGCTGTTTTCAAGAGAAGCGGTTGTTTCGTTCTCGGTCGAGCTGTTTTTCATGGTTGCGTATCCACTGGTTTCCCCCGGCTTGCTCAGGCGAGGTAATGCCCGATCGCCGTACTGATTTCGTCGTATGTCTTATTCTTGTCGCCGATTCCCGTCAGTTCACCCACGATGCGTTGGTTCTTGAACACGAGGATGCGGCTGGAGACCTTGATAATCTCAGGCATATCGGATGAGATGAGGATGATGGATTTTCGGTGTTTCTTGGCGAGCTCCCAGATCAGACGGTGAATTTGCTCCTTGGCGCCGACGTCCACCCCGACGGTGGGTTCATCAATGATAAGGATGTCGCAGTCGGCTGCGAGCCACTTGGAGATGCTCACCTTCTGCTGGTTGCCGCCGCTGAGGTTCTCAGTCCTCTGGCCTAACCCGGTGGCGCGGATGTCGAGAGCAGCGACCATCCGGTTGGCTATCACCAGCTCCTTTTGTGGGCTGACGCGGCGGGTGAGCTTGTTGATGATGTTTTGCCAGACTGTAATAGTAATGTTGGTGTGCACTGGCGCCTTGAGAAGGAGGCCTTCCTCCTTACGGTTCTCCGTGACGTACCCGATGCGGTACCGATATAGGCTGTCGGCGACGCTTCGGATGTGCGCCTTTTCACCCCGCACATAAATCCCGCCGCCATCCAGCTTGTCCTCCCCGATGAGAATCCTCGCCAGCTCTGTTCTGCCGGACCCGACCAGTCCGTAAAAGCCGAGAATCTCGCCTTCATACAACGTGAAGCTCACGTCGGCGGCCTTTTCGTAGCGGACGATGTGCTCGGCCCGCAGCATCTCCCGGCTGCGATTGACGTCCAGGTCGCCGAGGTGCTCATCCTCGCACGTTCGGCCGATCATCATCTTGATAAGCTCGTTGATGGTCAAATCGGGGATGCGGCGTGTCCCGACGCACCGGCCATCCCGCAGGACGCTGACCTTGTCGCAGAGAGCAAAGACCTCCTCGCACTTATGGGAGACGAAGACGATGGTAACGCCGGACGTTCTCAGGGCACGGAGAATCTGAAACAGGTGCCG
>Ga0315548_1000901_pt1 | contig 26374 bp, 26 predicted proteins | sample SalMarSW160110MG_2_FD_202540 | JGI IMG/M metagenome (GOLD analysis project Ga0315548, IMG submission 202540) | Salt marsh sediment microbial communities from the Plum Island Ecosystem LTER, Massachusetts, United States - Salt Marsh Sediment SW1601-110 ... | reverse complement strand
TCATAATTAAAATTTTTTCTATTGATAAGTATTATAAAAAGTACGGAAGAATCTTTTCACAAACAAACTCAATCGGTTTTTTTAAAAAAATGATTGTAACCTCCCATTGAATTCTGCTTAAAATTTTGTATCTTATAATAAAAATTTGTTGTTTTATTAAAGTAAATACAGTTATTTGCATTAACGAATTCATTTCCCGGTGAATCTGTAAGATATTCAAAGGAGTATTTTGTATGGATATAAGCAAATTAGCAGCATCAATCGTTGAATCACCTACGGTGAAACTCAATGCCGAAGCTGTAAAACTGCGCGCACAAGGTGAAGCGATTGTACACCTGGGGATTGGCGAACCGAAAAATAGAGCTCCGCAGAAAGCGATTGCGAGTGCGATCGAGGAACTGAACTCCGGCGAAGTGAAATATGCACCTACAGATGGTTTACCTTCACTGAAAAAAGCTATTGTTCAATACACTGAAAAGAATTACGGAAGAACCATAGATCCGGCAAATGTTATTGTCTCCGATGGTGCTAAGCATTCTTTATTCAATTTACTTTATGCATTGATTAATCCGGGAGATCAGGTCGTTATTCTCGTTCCTTACTGGGTCAGTTATCCGGAGATGGTGAGAATGATGAATGGAGTTCCGGTAATAATAACACCTGCAAACGGCGGTTTCTATCCGGCAATTTCCGAAATTGAAAAAGCTATTACTCCGTCAACGCGGGCAATAATCGTGAACAGCCCGAATAATCCTTCAGGAGCGATTTTCCCGGATGAATTAGTCGAGAAAATTGTTGACCTCTGCGAAAAGAAGAATATTTATCTTTTCATGGATGATATTTATCATAAGCTTATATTTGACGGCAGGAAGATTGCTCCGGTTTATGATTTCACAAAAAAAGATATTGAATCAACCAATGTTATTGTTATAAACGGACTTTCAAAGACGTATGGAATGACCGGATTTAGGATCGGCTGGATTGTCGGCAACCGCCGCCTGGTAAAGGTAATAACGAATATTCAAAGCCAATCGACTACATGTAATTCGCCGATTTGCCAGGTCGCTGCAGAAGCCGCACTTACCGGCGACCAGAGCTGTGTGGATGAGCTTGTTGCGACAATACAGGCAAATCGCGATACCGTTATAAAAGAACTGCGATCTATTCCCGGAGTGAAAGTTGCCAAACCCGAAGGTACATTTTATTGCTTACCGGATTTCAGCGCTATAAATAAGGATTCTTCAGCACTGGCGGAATTATTATTGAGAAAAGCCCTTGTTGTTACGGTCCCGGGCAAAGAATTCGGCGCAGAAGGCCACCTGCGGCTTAGTTATGCAGGCGCTGCCAACGAAATTACGGAAGGATTGAAACGCATTAAATGGGCTGTGGATCCGAATGCACCGCGGGAGATCCAAATCGGAAATCGTAAAATTGCCCGCGATTGGTAAGAAACCTTTAGAGAAAAATCTTTGTTCTCTTATGATTAAAGAATGGATAAATGTAATATGAATATTCCGGCATATGTCAAAAATGAAAAAGTAATTTCATGGTTAAAAGAAATTGTAGCATTGACAAAACCGGATAGTGTGCACTGGTGCGACGGTTCTCAGGCTGAAAATGATTCTATGTATCGGCAGCTTGTGAAATCCGGATCATTTATAAAATTAAATGAAGCAAAACGTCCTAACAGCTACCTCGTCAGGTCGGATGTGAGCGATGTAGCACGCGTGGAAGATCGCACATTTATTTGCAGTGTGAATAAAAGTGATGCGGGCCCGACGAATAACTGGGCCGATCCGAAGGAGATGAAAGCAACTCTGGGAAAGTTATTCGACGGCTGTATGCGGGGACGTACTATGTATGTTATCCCGTTCAGTATGGGACCGTTGGGATCTCATATCGCTCATATCGGCATTGAAATAACAGATTCACTATATGTTGTCGTCAACATGCGTATTATGACGCGCATGGGGAAAACCATTTGGGATGTATTGGGCACTCATGGAGAATTTGTTCCCTGCGTGCATTCCGTAGGAGCGCCGTTAGAACCTGGACAGAAAGACGTGCCCTGGCCTTGTAACAAAGTAAAATATATTGTTCACTACCCGGAAGAACATGCAATTTGGTCGTTTGGAAGCGGATATGGCGGCAATGCTTTGCTCGGAAAAAAATGTCTCGCACTTCGTATTGCCTCTGCTATGGCGCGTGATGAAGGCTGGATGGCTGAACATATGCTCATTATGGGGCTTGAATCTCCGATAGGAAAGAAAACGTATATTGCAGGTGCATTCCCGAGCGCTTGCGGTAAAACAAACCTTGCCATGCTTATTCCTCCTGACTCTTTTAAGGGCTGGAAAGTAACTACCGTCGGTGATGATATTGCGTGGATTAAGCCGGGTAAAGACGGCCAGCTTTATGCAATCAATCCTGAAAACGGATATTTCGGAGTTGCTCCCGGTACTTCCGAAAAATCTAATCCGAATGCAATGGCAACAATTACAAAGAATTCGATTTTTACAAACGTTGCACTTACACCGGACGGTGATGTATGGTGGGAGGATATGACTAAGGTACCTCCTCCTGAATTGATAGATTGGACAGGACAGCCGTGGACTCCCGGTTGCGGACGCAAAGCTGCGAATCCCAATGGACGCTTCACCACTCCAGCAAATCAATGTCCTTCTGTTGATCCCGAGTGGGAAAATCCAAACGGTGTCCCGATTAAAGCATTTATCTTTGGCGGACGACGAAGCAATACAATGCCGTTAGTCTGTCAATCCGAAGATTGGCAGCATGGTGTGTATCTTGCCGCGACACTTGGTTCTGAGACCACAGCGGCAGCGGCAGGAAAAGTCGGACAGGTTCGCCGCGATCCGTTTGCTATGCTTCCGTTCTGCGGTTATCACATGGCTGATTATTTTAGTTACTGGCTTGACATAGGGAAACGTATTGCGCATAAGCCGCAAATTTTTGCAGTTAACTGGTTCCGTATTGACAAGAACGGTAATTTCCTCTGGCCTGGATTCGGTGAAAATATGCGCGTGTTGAAATGGATCGTTGATTGTGTCAATGGAAAAGCACAAGGAGTTGAAAATCCGCTTGGCCGTATGCCGCGATATGAAGATATGGACTGGACCGGATTGGCTTTTTCGAAAAAGCAATTTGAAGAAGTAATGAATATCGATCCGGAGTTATGGAAAAAAGAAATTCAGCTGCAGGAGGAACTCTTCATAAGGCTTCAGGATAAAATGCCGAAGGAAATCAGTTTTCTCCGCGAATCGCTGTTTAAGAAGATTTCGAGTATGTAACTTTTTATTATGATACTGATTTTATCGAAGGCCGTTTTGCCGAAAGGTATAGCGGCTTTTTTTTATAGTGCTGTGTTATTCTGACGAAAGAGTGCCAATAGCCCCTCGATGTTGTTTTTGTAGGGGCGCAATGCATTGCGCCCGGGAAAAAAGATTCCGAAAGATAATCGTCTTGCTCGCGTGATTATGGTGGGTATCCAGATCTGAGTATTCTATTTATTAATCTATTGTTGCTTTCTTTTGTCTTGACATAAAAAATGACCCCCTCTTAGTCTCCCCCTTGAGAAAAAGGGGGAGAGATGTAATTCAATTATTTTTATCGATTTCGCTGGCTTGTGTAAAAGAAAAGAATAACCTGTCATGCCCGCATGATTTTGGCGAGCATCTAGGGTACAGATATCCTGAAGCTAATCTTGATTTTAAATGGAAGAACAGACATATTTATTTTGAATCAAGGAAGTGATAAATGCCGGCACTCTTTTTTTCCTTTAAAAGTAAATAACTTCATTTGGGGCAATAGATCAATTCAGATTATTTAAAAATGAATAATAAATATCAGACAATTATATTTGATTTTGATTATACGTTAGCCGATTCTTCCAGAGGGGCGATGGAATGCATTAACTTTGCATTGACAGGCCTGGGCATGCCTGCCTCTTCGTATGAAGATATTTGTCAGACAATCGGATTGTCTCTCACCGATACTCTGGTGAGACTTACAAGTCAGGAAAATTCAATTAAAAGCAAAGAATTTGCCCGGATGTTTACACAGCGTGCTGATGAAGTGATGGCGGAGCGTACGGTTCTATATAAAACCGTTCCGTCGATATTAAACAAATTGAAGAAACGCGGCATAAAATTAGGAATTGTCTCAACAAAGTTTCGCTACCGGATAGAAGATATCTTAAAAAAGGAAAATCTGCTCGAAGCTTTTGATGTAATCATTGGCGGAGAAGATGTTACGAAGCACAAACCGGATCCTGAGGGACTGCAAAAAGCGCAAAAGCAACTCAACAGCGAATACTTGCAGACACTTTATATAGGAGACAGCATAACAGATGCGGAGACCGCGCTGCGCGGTGGATTGCCGTTTGTGGCTGTCTTGACAGGCGTAGCACCGCGGGAAGCGTTTAACAGTTATAAAGTTGCAGGTATAATTGAGGATTTGTCTTATTTAGAAGAATGGTTATTTGGCAATTAAGGGAATCGGGTTATGCCTACCCACTTTCCGAAAGTTATCTAATTATAATCATAAGGACTTTCGGAAAGTTACCCGTAGAGTCCCTGCCTGCCGGCAGGCGGTCACCGACCGGACTTTTTATTCGCATTATCCGATCTGATGATCGCCTGCCCGCGCAAGGATTCTACGATTAGAGAAACTTCGGAAGATTTTCGATTAGACATTGAAATTTTGTGTTTGATATTTGTTTATTTATTTGATTATTAATTTTTTCAATAATAACGGATTAAAATCTTATGTAGGGGCACAATATATTGTGCCCCTACAGTATTTTTATTATTGCTGTCCCTTGGTGTTTGCTTTTAGTTTGAAGAAAAAGATATTAATAACATACTGTGTCGTAAATCTAAAAAATTAAGCAGAAATCTGTCGACCTAATCATATGTTATACACTTAAATGAAATGGGGATTTCTTTTTGCATTGCTTATTGGTTCGGGTTTTATCATATGGTTTGCGTTGTGTCTCAAAATTGTTACATTAAATGGAGATTTTCTAATAATTGAAAACTACAATCAAAAAGTTACGGTTCCACTTTCAAGCATCAATGGAATTAGTGAATCGAGACTTCTGAACCCAAAGACTATCAAATTGAATCTATATCCACCTTGCACTTTTGGAGAAAAAATAGTTTTTATTTCGAAATCAAAATTTTAAAATCCGTTTGGTCAACATCCAATTATTAAACGATTAAGAGAATTAACAAATCAACAATAATTCTCGGCTGCCGCCTAACCGTTAGAGTGCAACAGAATAAACTATCGATTTGCATGCAGAATTTGCATGGATTTTCGTATAGCAGCTTCATCAACAAGCCGGTTTGTAACATATTTATGCAAAACGCTGGAGATAAGCGTCTGATAGGGTATTCCTTCTTCGGCTGACCGTCGTTTGAGTTGCTCCAATACTGATTCGGAAATGCGAATGTTTATATTTCGAGTTTTCCGAATACGATCCAGTATTGCCTCAACCTTTTCGCGCTCTTTCTTAGGTACGGCACGGTAAGAATTAGCAGATCTTTCTATCTCTTGTTCATATTTATCGAGTTTGGTCTTCATTTTTAGTTTTCCCATACTTTTTATGAAATTTACGACTCGGGAACGCAGTTTTTAACACGATATTGTCATCGTTGTCCAATAAGAACGGTACCGCATGGATATATCCTTTTATCGGAATTATAAAAATTCTTTGTCCGGGTCGTTTTGGATGCTGTACTATTTCAACATATTTCTTAGCCAGGATTAATAAAGCTATTTCTTCAAATGATATCTTTCGTTTCTTTTTTAGCAGTGTGTTCTTTGTTTCATCCCAGATAATATCCATATATATAATATATTACAAATAGTATACATTGTCAATATCCTGTTGCACCTTAACTGCTTTAAAAATGAAAGAATTCGTCATAGAGCGGAAGGCCTAAAATAAAAACAGGCGATTATATAATCGCCTGCTGAATAATTCACATACAATACGGGAATATTCTTAATCGGCTTTCCGCTCGCCTAACTGGCGGTCGATCATCATTAAGCCCATTGATGCGCCGCCGCTCATTTCCAGCATGTTAATAATATCAGTTGCGTTCTTTTCTTCTTCTACCTGCTCATTAATAAACCACTGCAAAAATGTCTGTGATGCGTAATCTTTTTCTTTTACTGCGAGTTCGTAAAGCTTGTTAATGGATGTTGTGACTTTTTGCTCGTGTTCTAAAACTATATGAAAAATATCCAAAGGTGTCTTGAATTTCGCAGCCGGTTGTGCAATAGCTTTTAAAGTTACTTTTCCGCCGCGGTTGTACGCGTATTTAAAGAATTTCATAGCATGTTCTGTCTCCTCGTGGTACTGCACATGCATCCAGCCGGCAAATCCACCGAGATTTTCTCCCTCAAAATGTGCCGCCATCGAAAGATATATGTACGCAGAATAAAGCTCGAGATTGATTTGATTGTTTATTGCATCCTGTAAAGTCTTATTTAACATGAGTAGTCTCCTTATTGTTTTATAGTGGTTGTATTCTAAACACGTTGCCTTAATTTATAGTTCCTGAAATTAGAAGAAAGAAACTAATTGAAATCTTGGTAAAACGAAAGTATATTGATTATAGGTTAGATTTATTGCAATCTTGTAGAAAGCAGTAAAAGAAATATGCCAACGTACAAATATCGATGTAAATCGTACGGATACGAGTTTGAAGAATTTTAATAGATGTCCGCCGAAAAGCTGATTATCTGTCCAAAATGTGCTGGACCGTCGTTAAAACGATTGATGTCGAGCGGGGTGGGATTATTCTTTAAGGGTAGCGGTTTCTATTTAACAGATTATAAAAAGACAAGTTCCTCAATATCCTCTAAGAGCACGAAATCGGAATCCAAGGTTGAAACTAAATCAGGCCTCCGGCTGGGTGAAATGTCGTGCAAAATCGGATCCAATAGAAATATTATAGGAGAGAGATGGATTCTTCATGTCCTACTGTATTATGAAAACAAGAGAGAGAATAAAGCATATTATGCCCATAGATGAAAAACCGGTTGTCAGTGTTGCTGGAAAACAAGGGCCTTTTAATAACGTGATAAACGCGCTAAAACCAATTGATTTATCCTTTGCAAAAAATAAAAGCATTTTACTAAAGCCTAATTTGGGCAGGATAGCTAAACCCGAACATGGGTATAATACACATCCGTTAGCATTGGCAGCTTTAATAGAAATCTTCACAAAGGCAGGGGCTTCAAAAGTTGCAATAGGAGAGAGTCCGCTTGTCGGAAATGGTGCTTTTGAAGCATTTGAAAAAGGAGGCATTGTAGAGATTGCCGATAAATATGGTATTGAGCTGATTGATATGGATGCAAAACCTCCGGTAAAAAAAAATATACCGGATCCGAGAGTTGTATATGAAACAAAAATCTGCCGGGCTGTTTATGAATATGATATTCTTGTTTCAGTACCCGTTACTAAAACCCATATGCATACCGGTGTTACACTGGGTATTAAAAATTTAAAAGGATGTTTATACAGGCATGAAAAAGTAAGATATCATCAGCTTGAATATCAAAATACAAATTATCCCGAGAAAACGTTGGATTCTGCTATTTCTGATTTAGCAGCAATTTTGCTGCCCGACCTTACTGTCATTGATGGCTATATCGGAATGGAAGGCCTTGGCCCTTCGGGCGGAGATATCATTAAATCAGATTTCGCTGTAGCTTCCAGGCATCCTATGGGTGCGGATATTTTCGGATGTGTTTTAATGGGCATCGATCCTTCGTTAGTGGTTCATCTAAGATTGGTTTCGGAAAGAAATAGTTTTTCTCTCGATCCTTTATCATATTCTGTGTTTCCTGATGATTATCAAAAATTCATAGTTCCTTATAAACAACCGCCAAAAGATATTTCAGTAAAATTTAAAAATGTAAAGGTTTATGAAGAAGAGGCTTGCAGCTCTTGCCTGTCAACTCTTTTTTTATTTTTAAGGCGCTTTAAAGATGAAATGACGCCTTATTTACTGGATGATGGAAAGTTTCATATAGCAATAGGTAAAGGTGTAAAAAACGCAAAAGAGGGAACTGTATTTGTCGGTAATTGTACGAGAATCAATAAAAAAAATGGTATTTTTATAAAAGGATGCCCGCCTGTACCAACCCGTATTTATGAGGCAATTACAGGAATAGAACCGGATGAGAACGAACCTGAAGTTGAATAATAGACCTAAATCAATAAATAATTGCCCGAATAGCTAAGCAGAGAGAGAATATTTCGTAATTTAATCATATTAGAAATATAATAAGACAAGGATTATGTGCACCAGTTTGGAAGGATGTTGAATTTTTGCTTGGTTGGTCACCTATATTTTGTTTGACCAATATGCAAATGACAATGCTGCTTCATGGCGATAATTTTTTTATTCATAAAAACTTATTGTCATAGTTCCTCAATGCTCCGATGGAATCCAATTGAAATCCTGGTAAATCGAAAGTATATTAATTACAGGTTAGGTTTTTAGCAATAAAGCAGAAAGCAGTATAAAGTAATATGCCTACATATGAGTATCGCTGTAAATCGTGCGGATATGAGTTTGAAGAGTTTCAGTCTATGTCCGCAGAAAAGCTGGTTATTTGTCCAAAATGCGCCGAACCATCATTAAGACGGTTAATGTCAAGCGGAGTGGGACTGCTTTTTAAAGGCAGCGGTTTTTATTTAACAGATTATAAGAAATCGAATTCTTCCACATTTTCCCAAAGCCATAAATCTGAAGCGGAATCGAAGGCAGAATCGGAATCCGAACGGAAATCCGAATCGAAAACAGAATCGAAGTCTGAAACGAAGACTGAATCGAAATCCGAATCAAAACCGAGCTCGAAAACGGAAACGAAAACTCAATCTAAAACAGAGTCAAAGTCGTCGAAGGATTCATCTTCAGGGATGGATAAAAAGTAAAAAGTAGAAGTCAGAATTCAGGAGGTAAAAATCATTTTTTTCTATAAATCTCTAATCTGAAATCTGCAATCTAAAATCTAATTTACCACTTGCCGCCGACATCAAATCCTGCATCTTGAAGTGCACGTGCAGCTTCTGTAGCAACAGTCCGATTTTCAAACGACAGCCTGAAAGTACCGCCGCGTCCTTCACGGACTTTTAGTAATTCCATGTCCTTAATATTAATACTGCGATTTGCCAGCGATGAAGCGAGGCGTGCAAGTTCGCCCGGCCTGTCTTCCAGGAAAACCACAAGCTCTATAAGCGGAGTAAGATAGCCTTTCATCGAACGCGGAATGCGTGAGCGCAATGAGCGTGATGATTTGAATTCTCCCGACAATCGTGCCGGTGCCGAGTTTACCATAGATGCGATCTTATTCAATTGTTTAATGTAGATACCAAGCGATTTGCGTATCTCTTTTTGATTGGCAGACAGGATGTCTTTCCACATTTCAAAAGGACTTGATGCGATTCGCGTCATATCGCGGAAACCGCCCGCGGCAAACGCCAGATAAGCTGGAGCATCGGGATGGTGTCTGCCTACGGAATTCATTAATGCCACAGCGGCAAGCTGCGGCAGGTGGCTGACCGTTGCAACGACACTATCGTGTGTAGCGGGGTCAATAATAAAAATGCGTGCATCGAGTGAAGCAAGAAAATTTGCCAGAAGCTTCAGTGATTGCTTCTTTGTTGTCGGTGTCGGCGTGAGTATATATAGAGCGTTCTGGAAAAGTAATGGATGTGCTGCATTAATGCCGGAAAATTCCGAACCGGCCATAGGATGTCCGCCGATGAAGTTGCCTTCGGGAAAAAGTTTTGCTGCTTTTTTAACTAATAATTGTTTTACGCTTCCGGTATCGGTTACGATTGTCTTCGGGGAACAATTTTTTGCAACAAGAGGCAGAATCTTTGCAATACTTGAGATCGGTGCAGCAAGAATGACAAGATCTGCCGAACGAACCGCCTGCCGAATCGATTTGCCTTCCGTATCGATCGCGTGGCAATCCAGAGCCTGCTTGAGTACCTGCGGTTTATCTATGCCGGTAATCTGAATTGAAGGAAACCGCTGCTTGATTGCAAGCGCAAGCGACCCGCCGATAAGACCGACGCCTATGATTGCAACATTCTGAAATGGAAACTGTTCCTGTGATTTCATCTCATATACTCATGCGATGGAACGTTCGATAGCTTGAGCGATGATGCGGACTTCTTTCATCATCTGTGAAAACTGATCGGGATAAAGCGACTGTGCTCCGTCGGATAAAGCATGATCAGGATCATGATGCACTTCGACCATAATGCCGTCCGCTCCGGCCGCCACCGAAGCGCGCGCCATCGGGATTACCTTATCGCGAATTCCGATTCCATGCGATGGATCGGCAAAGATAGGAAGGTGGCTTTTTTTCTTTATGACCGGGATAGCGCTGATATCCATCGTGTTGCGTGTAGCGGTTTCAAATGTCCGGATGCCGCGTTCACACAAAATAACCTGTTGATTGCCGCCTGAGAGGATGTATTCGGCAGACATCAGCCATTCTTCGATTGTTGCAGCAAGTCCGCGTTTGAGCATCACCGGTTTTGATGTTTTGCCGAGATCTTTCAGTAAAATATAATTCTGCATGTTCCGTGCGCCGATCTGTAGAATGTCGGAATACTTTTCAATCAGGTCGATCTGGCTCTTATCCATCACTTCTGTTATGACTTTTAGATGATATTCATCCGCTGCAGCACGCATCAGTTTCAATCCGTCTTCGCCCAATCCTTGAAAGGAGTAAGGAGATGTGCGTGGCTTGAAAGCGCCGCCGCGTAAAATTTTTGCGCCTGATTCTTTTACGTGTTTTGCGATTTTAAATATCTGATCTTCATTCTCTACCGAACATGGCCCTGCCATGACAACAATTTCACGACCTCCGATCTTCACACCGCCGACATCAAAGACAGATCCCTCGCGTTTAAAAGCACGGCTGGCAAGCTTGAACGATTCCGTAACGCGTAAAACTTCCGCAACACCGGGCAAAAGTTCGATTTGCCTGTGGTCAAATTCAGGATGAACACCGATAGCACCCAAGACCGTATGCTGTACGCCGGCGGAACGGTGGATGTCGAATTTGTGATCGCGCAGAACGCGAATAATTTCTTCTATTTGTTTTTCAGCTACACCGGGTTCAAGGACTACTATCATAGCAAATTTTCGATTTTATGATTTAATAAATTCAGTTATTATTATATTTATTACTTACTAACTCCTTGACTCAAAGGCTCATCGGCTCATAGACTTATTTACTCGTCTACTTATCCATCATTCATACCTATCCAGTTTGAATTTTTCGCCCAGATAGAGTTTTCTTGCTTCGGGATCGTTGGCGAGAAACTCTGCGCTGCCGGATTTTAGAATTTTTCCTTCGAAAAGCAGATACGAATGGTCGGTAATCGACAGCGTTTCATGAACATTATGATCCGTGATCAGCACGCCGATGTTTTTTTCTTTGAGTTTCTTAACGATCTGCATGATATCTTCGACAGCGATGGGATCAATTCCGGCAAACGGCTCATCCAGCAGAAAGAATTTAGGATCTAATGCCAGAGCACGTGCAATTTCCGTTCTTCTGCGTTCGCCGCCGGAAAGGACGTATCCCAGATTTTTTGAAAGATGCGTTAATCCGAATTCTTCCATTAAGCGGTTGCACTTTTCTTCCTGTCCTTTTTTCGAAAGCGATGTGGTTTGAAGAACTGCAAGTATGTTCTCCCGTACCGACAAACGCCGGAATACCGAAGCTTCTTGCGGTAAGTACCCGATGCCCATCCGTGCTCTCTGGTACATCGGCATCGTAGTAATTTCATTGTTATCAAAAAAAACCCTGCCTTCGTTCGGGCGGATCATTCCGACTATCATATAGAAAGTGGTCGTTTTACCTGCGCCGTTAGGGCCGAGCAGACCGACAATTTCTCCGCGCTGCACTTGTACTCCGACGTGATCAACTACCGTACGTTTCTTATAACGCTTCACTAGGCCGTCGGAACGAAGTGCTATCTGTGTATCTGTCGGCATCTCAACTTCGGCAGACAGATGACTGATGAATGGGTTCATGCGTTGTGACATCGAGCGGTTTGCTTTCGTTTTTACTGATGGAAAGATCCGCGCCGTTCTTTTAGCAGATTTATTTATTCGTTTTGCCATTTTAATCGTTGATTATTTTTAATCCATGACGTTTTGGACGATTTTCGAAAAGGCGAAAACCATCTAGATTATAATCCGCTTCATGATTCAATATCATTTTTTCCGGTAAATATTGTCCCTGTACGCCGCCGATTACTTTTATTCGATCCACTTTACCTTCGATAAAATCGATTATAATGCGATCTCCGCTTGATTTATTAACACCGTTTGGCTCATTATTATCGAACAAATAATAAAGGCTTGTTGCATTTCTCTGAACATCTATTTGTTCCAATTTATCAGCACGAAAGTACATTGTCAACTCCCGGCCTGTCAATTGGTTGAATCGATCGGTTAACATCGTGTCGGCGCGGGAAATTGCCGTCGCACGGTACTTAACCCGGAGATTTCTCAGCCTTTTATCCTCCATTGTGACTCGGATGGAATCGCCGGTAATTTGATTTTCCCCGCTCCAAATGATCGGATTCGTCTGCAGTATAATCTTGTCCTTATGTATATAGTATGTTGCTGTACCGCACCGCGATGACAAATCGCTTTTCACCATTCTAACGTTGTCTATGGCAACGAAGCACCCTGTTGTATCTTGGTAAGACTGCATAATTCTACTTTCCACCACCATAGTGTCTATAATTCCGGCCGAAGATGTGTCTATCCTCACTAACCGCGGTTCTTTCATTATAAGAGTAAATTTTTGCCGTTCAAAATGAACAAGTGAGTCTCCGAAGATATTGACGGCATTAGCTTTCTCGAATAAATGCACATTGCCGGTGGCGATTGAGCGGGTATCGGCTTCAAAATAATTCATCGTGTTGCATGTGATAATGGAAGATGTATCGGCAAGAACGACATGATCCCAAAAAAGTGTACGTTTTTCATCGATAAAATATTTCGCATTTACTGCCGTAAGAAAGGTTTTGCCGCGTTCTAATTCCACTCCATTTTGTCCTTCCATCATCCGCAGGTCGCCGTAATAGATGCCTTCGTTCGACCGTATTGTGACGCTGTCGCGTATAACTTTAACATTGCCGTATAATTCGATTTTATTTTGAACAATATATCTAAGTGCCCGGTCGCACCATACTTTTACCAATCCACCTTTGGCAGGGAACTGAACGAAATGAACATTGCCGATAAGCTCGCGGACTTCTTCACCGTTTTGTTTCATGCCCCGTAACTGGTCTGCATGCCGCAGGTCTATAATGCTGCTCTGCTGGGCGGATAAACGGCATATCCATAAAGAAAGCATACTCAGGAATATGTAAATAAAACGGCGCTGTATAGCTGTTTTCATTCTGTTTGCGATTGACCTGTAACTCGAAAAATTCGATAGTTATTTAAGCCTTGGTCGGATTCGAATCCGTGTCCCTGAAGCCTGTCTTTTTTGGTTGTTATTCGTACAAATGCAGGAGTATAGATAAGCTGGCGGTCGTTATCCCAAAAAAGTTGTTCGGTCATCATATGCGACGAATCACTTGAGACAACTACGACATTTTTTTGAGCTTCCAAATTATTTGTCATTTCGTCGACAGTTCCTTCGTTGCTTGTCAGCTCTGAAGTCTGAATGCCTTTTGTATTAAAGAAACGTACTTTGACTCCTTGACTTAAATATGTTTTTTGATCCGACTCGAATACACGGATATATCCGGCAAAAATAATTGCGGTAATCCGGCCAGAATCGGATACGGTAATCGTGCTATTCCAGCTTTCCTGCTGCGGGAGTGTCCGGCTGTCGACTGTGGAGATTACGGATGGCTTAATTTTTTCTTCGCACCCTGTAATCATAATTAAAACGGCGCAAAGCAGAAGGTACCAGATATCTAATGACTTCATGTAGAAGAATCTCCGCGCAGTCCTGCCTCAACCAGACTATGAAGGTGGAGAATTCCGACCGGATGATGATTTTTGTTTACGACAACAAGTTGAGTGATTTTAAAGGATTCCATCACCTCCAATGCCTGAGCGGCAAGAATATTTTGGCTGATGGTTTTTGGATTTTGTGTCATTACCTGGCCGACTTTAAGATTCAAAATATCGATTCTTCGCTGAAGAAGGCGGCGAAGGTCGCCGTCGGTAAGCATACCGCAAAGGACGCCGGCATTGTTTACAACACATGTGGCGCCTAAACGTTTAGAACTTATTTCCACAATGGCATCAGATACGGACACATTCTCATTCACTACCGGTATATCGCTGCCTGTGATCATCATCGCATCGACCTTTAAAAGCAATTGTTTGCCGAGATTGCCGCCCGGATGGAACATTGCAAAATCTTCTTTTGTGAAATTACGTTTTTGCAGGAGCGTGATAGCGAGCGCATCACCCATCACCAGTGTGGCTGTTGTCGAGGAAGTAGGCGCAAGATCGTACGGGCATGCTTCCTCTTTCACGCTGGTGTCAAGAACGAGATCACTTTGCTTGCCTAGAGGGGAATTCGAATTGCCGACCATCGCAATCACTTTCACACCGATTTGGCGAAATCGGGGCAGAAGCTGGCGCAGTTCCACTGTATCGCCGCTTTTTGATATGCATATCACTATATCATTGGGCGTTACCATTCCTAAATCGCCATGCACAGCATCCGAAGGATGCATAAATGCCGAAGGTGTTCCGGTAGAGTTCATTGTTGCGGCAATCTTGCGTGCAATAATGCCCGACTTTCCCATACCGGTAATAACAACACGGCCTTTTGCATTAAAGATTAGATCAACCGATGCAGCAAAATTTCCATTGATATGTGATTCAAGAGCTGCAATGGCTTCCGCCTCAATGCGAATAATTTCTTTCCCCTTTTGGATAGTAGCATCAGCGTTCATAATATTCTCAGATAACTTCTATTTTTTTAAAATTAAATCGATCACTTCCCTAACAGCGCCGTTTCCGCCGCTGTGTGTGCAAACAAAGTGAACCCGCTTTTTTACACTTGGAACGGCATCTGATGGAGAAGCTGAAAAACCGACACGTTCGAGCACCGGCAGGTCAAATTCGTCATCGCCTATGTATGCGACCTCTTCGTCCGAGAGTTTCCATTTCGCTTTGATATGTTCGTATGTTTCCAGTTTATTTTCAAGATTTTGATGAACTTCCGTAATATCCAATTCTTCTGCGCGCTTCGTAACAATATTTGATACACGTCCGGTTATAATTCCGATTTTAAAACCGGCGCGACGGAGTTTTGTAATTCCGTAACCGTCCTGTATGTTGAATTTTTTAAACTCGTCTCCGGAATTGGATAAATAAATACCGCCATCGGTCATAACACCGTCAACATCGAGTAAAAGGAGTTTGATTTTGTGAAGCCTGGATTTGATTGATTGCTTGCGCGGCATAAGGAATTAATCCTGCAGTTTCTTGATAAGATTGTCTATTGCTTTCACTTGCCGCACGAGTTCTTCCAGCAATTCTAAATTTAATTGACAGGCTGAGTCACTTAACGCCTGAGCCGGATTCGGATGTGTTTCAATGAAAAGCGCATCGCATCCTGCGGCGACACCGGCGCGGGCGATCGGAAAAATAAATTCCGGCTGGCCACCGCTTTGATTTTTTTCACCGCCGGGCAGTTGCACGGAATGTGTGGCATCCAGAACTACAGGATATCCTGTCTTTCGCATTATTGAAAGAGAACGCATATCCACAACAAGATTGTGATAACCGAACGCAGTACCCCGTTCTGTTAGAAGAATTTTATTGTTTCCGGTTGCTGCGATTTTTTCTGCGGCAAGATACATGTCGTCCGGTGCAACGAATTGACCCTTCTTGATATTTATAATCTTGCCCGTTTTTCCCGCTGCTTCCAGCAAATCCGTCTGCCTGCAAAGAAACGCCGGTATTTGCAGAATGTCGACAACCTCCGCGGCTATCCGAGCTTCAGCAGGAGAATGGATATCGGTAAGAACCGGTACGTGGAATTCTCGTTTCACTTCTTCAAGAATTTTTAATGCTTTTTCTTCTCCGATCGTTGTGAAGGAATTACCGCTTGCACGGTTCGCTTTTTTATAGGAAGACTTGAAAATAAAAGGCACCTGCCGTTTTTCTGTAATAGAACGTATAGTTTTCGCAGTCTGGAGAATCATTTCACGATTCTCAATAACGCAAGGCCCGGCAATGAGCACCAATGGATGGTTGCCGCCGATTTGAATTGAGCCGACCGATATGGTTTTCATTTCAGGAGTATTCATAGTGCTGCCGATGTGTTTGTATTGAAAAACATACGAAAAAATGGCAGAACAATCAAAGAAACTCATTTTACACAAATCCTTGCATATACCACCTAATTGCATTATTTTTAATTCGGTTAAGCATATTATGACGCTCCAAGCATACGCAAAAATCAATATTGGGCTTTATATTCTCGGGAAACGGTCGGATGGTTATCACGACCTCGAAACGATTTTCCACGAGATCGATATGTTCGATGAAATAATTTTAGAGCCGCATAAGACGTTGGAGATGAGCGCCGATTCCATTCTCGTTCCGGTCGATGAAACTAACCTCTGTCTGAAAGCCGCGAGCATCCTGAAAAAGGAACGCAAGGTAAAAGAAGGAGTAATGATTGATCTCAAGAAAAACATACCTGTCGGTGCGGGATTAGGCGGCGGCAGCAGCGATGCTGCGGCAGTTCTTCGCGGATTGAACGAACTGTGGAAGTTGAAACTGACTGATGATCAACTACGCACTATTTCAGGGCAAATCGGTTCTGATGTTCCATTTTTTATTGAAGGCGTAAATGCGTACGCCAGCGGACGCGGAGAAATTCTAGAACATTTTCCTTTAGATATACCATTCTGGATAGCAGTTGTCACGCCGTTGATTCATATTTCGACCGAGTGGGCGTATAATCATATTAAGCTGCAGCGTAATGGTCAAGGATCTGAATTACGAACGAAAATTGCGAAACAGTTGTCGAATCAAAAAAAACTTTCATCGCTTATACAGAATGATTTTGAAGAATCTGCTATAAATGTCTATCCGGAAATCGGTCGTCTCAAAGAGAGACTGAAGGAAGGCGGGGCGGTGTTTTCATTAATGAGCGGAAGCGGTTCTTCCGTATTTGGTTTTTTTGAGAGTGAAAAGAAAGCTCACGATACGCTCGAATCATTCCCGAAAAACTACCGAACGTCCCTAACAGCGCCGAAATTTAAACCGAGCCGTTAATCTCTCGCTGACTGAGCTTTGAAATCCGTCCCCTACATTGCATTTTTTTTAACGCTTCAGGTTTTTTCCGTTGTCTATTCTCAAAATAATACAGAAAGAAGATCAGAGCGTATCCCTGTTGATACTGCTGCAATTAAAAAAAAAATACAGGATGAGAAACAGATGTCCGTCGTTCGTGATTTTAGCAAATCGATAGATTCGACAGCGCTCGTTTCTCAGGATACAACAGTCATCGATTCGGTTCTTGTCCGATTTATTCCCGGTATGGGTCAAATCACCGATGATATTGATTCGCTCAGTATATTGTATCAAAAACAGTTTTTATGGAGCGATGCAAAAGTGATTGGTGATCTTATTTGGAAATTGCCGGGTTTTTTTTACCGTGATTTGGGCGAAGCAGGTAAATGGGAGCAGCTTAATGCATATGGAATAGACGGGCGTGGTATAGGTATTCTCTTGGACGGACGGCCGATGAACGATCCTGTGACCGGCACTTACAATTTCTCGGACTTGCCGCTCGAATTTATCGATTACACTGAAATTATTTCCGGAACCGCTTCAATATCAGCTGCATCTGACGCAGCCGGTACAACGCTAAACTTCATTTCACGTTCGTATAATAGTTATCATCCATTTACAAAACTCCGCTTTGTTCAGGATCCGAAAGGGACATTGCTGACCGATGGGCTTTTCACTCAGAATGTCGCACGTGGTTTGAATCTTATGATCAGCTTTACACGGCAAGTCTCCGATGGGCGTTTTTTCAATGCTGATTTGGATGCATGGAATGTACGCACTCGTTTAAGATATAATGTTTCTGATAGACTAAATATTTCACTTACAGACTTCTATACTAAAGCAGGGAACGGATTAAACGGGGGTGTGGATATGTCGAAATCAACGGACCTCGATGAAGCAGGTGCAAGAGTTGTCAGTAATTCTGCATGGGATAAGCGCTCGCGCAGGGATGTCACGTTGAGTACCATTGCACGTATTTTCTCCGATTCCTCTTCCGCAACACAGGCTAATGTATATTATACCGCATCGGAACGAGAGTATAATTATACATATATGATTGATGATTTTACTCAATCATCTTTTTGGGGTGTGCATCTGCGACAGCATATTAACCTAGATTTAATTAAATGCATAATCGGCGGATCATGGGAACAGCGTAAGAGTGATTCCACTGGAATACTTGCATCGCATCTCGAGTCTGAGCATTCTCTTTATATGCAGGCAGAGATGCGGTTAACGGATATTCTTGTGCCGTCTGTATTTTTGCGTTCGACTTCATTTGACGGTGAAAGTTCGCTGAGTACGGGCGCGGGAGTTAAATCGGCAATTGCAGATTGGCTTGCATTGTCTGCCGATATCTCGTGGTTTGATAGATACCCGACATTACAAGAGCGATACTGGAATGATTCGTCTTTTTTCCGCACAGGCGAAATCCGGAAAGAACAACATGCATTTTTCCGCGGTGGATTCACTCTCAGGGCCGGATCGAATCTCGATATCAGTCTTGAGGGTTTTAAACGGGATGTGGATCAAGCTATCGTTTATCTACCGGCAAAGACTGCAGGTGGAGCTCCTGCCGTTAATATCTCAAATATTCAAAAAGTTGCGATACAGGGTATTAATGGGAGCGTAGATTTTCATTTTCACAAATTTGAATTTTACGGAGTCCTGACGTTAACGGACTATAAGGAAGCCGATACATTAAAAACTCTCGTTCCGGATATTATTCTTGCCGGTGAATTGAGTTATCGCAGCACCTTCTTTAAAGATAAGCTTGATGCAAAGTTTGGTGTGCGCTCGCGGTTTTACGAGCGGCAGCAGGGTATGCAATTTGATCCACGAACGCTTTCATATGTTCAATATAATAAAACCTTAGGACGCTCGACTACCCTCGATATGTTTATGATACTTAAGATTGGCGATGCCCATCTCACGGTTTCATGGCAGAATATTCTGGATGCGTCATATATACTTTCTCCGATCTATCCAATGCCGGGAAGATTTTTCAGGCTCGGTGTGAATTGGGTTTTTATGGATTGAGGATATATGCAATAGATGGAATGAGTAATGGTATATGAAGGAAAAATTATAACGATCTTCGGCAGCTCGCGCCCGAACGAGGGTGATGAAGAATACCGGCTTGCGTATGAAGTCGGGAAAAATCTAGCCGCAAGCGGATTCACCGTCTGCAACGGCGGGTATTCCGGTATTATGGAAGCATCTGCCAGGGGAGCAAAGGAGGCGGGCGGCAAAACGATCGGCGTCACTTTTAAAAACAATTTCAGGAAGGAAGCGAACCGCTGGATCGATGAAGAAATTTTTAAATCGACGCTTATCGAAAGGATGCTGAAGCTTGTTGAACTGGGCGATGCCTACGTTATACTCAAAGGAGGAACAGGTACACTGCTCGAATTTGCCGCTGTATGGGAATTTATCAATAAAGGATTTTTAAAAGAAAAACCGATCGTGATTGTCGGAAATTTTTGGAATGATGTCGTTGAGACAATGCGTGAAGAATTGCTCTGGGAAGGCGTGGGTGATTGCACGAAATATATTCAACGGACCTTTTTGCCGGAAGAATGTACAAAATTGTTAAAAAAACATTTTACAGATTTACCTGCATGAGTCTGCAGTAGCAATGTATTATTTAGATTTTTTCAAAAGAAAACTGTATTGCTTCTGCTATTTCTCGATAGAATTTATTTCAGCAAAACGAGTTTCTTTGTTTCTGTAAATGTACCAATCTGCCCGCCAGAAATCGGACGGGCAAGCAAACGATAAAAATAAATTCCACTGCCGACATTCTGTCCCTGAGCATTTTTCCCATCCCATTCAACTGCGTATGTTCCAGGTGATTTCACTTCATTGACAAGTGTTTTTATTTCTCTACCGAGTATGTCGTATATTTTCAATTGCAGGGATTTCATTAATGAAATCCCTGCGGATGGAACCGTATATTTAATCGTTGTCGTCGGATTGAATGGATTGGGATAATTTTGCGATAGATGATACTGTAAAGGAGAAGCTTGAGTTTTAATATTGACAGCAGTCAAAAGTTGTGAAGCGTCTGCACTGTCCAGAACACCTATAAAATTTCCTTTATAATTAAAGACTTGAAACTCGACTTTTTTTGCATTATCCGGAATTGTTATTATCTCGTTCAATTGAACTTCCATGAGCGGCGAAACATTATATTCCTGTCCTTCGGACAGTACCTGATCGCTTTCATCCAAAAATACAACTTTTGCGGTGCCTTTATGAAATATGCCGTATACTGCAGATATAATTTGACTTGATGAATTGTACGACAATCGATTGGCAATCGCACCGGTTGAGTTTACATCCAGAATTGGAGCCCTGACTTTTGCCGCCCACCAGTTTTCCGTAAATGTATAGCTTCCACCCTCTGGCGCAAGATCGACGAGTGGGAATTTCACTTCAATTTCCATATATGTCGGCATATTACTTACATATACTGTAATCCGTGCGCTATCCGGATAATGTGCTCCTTCATATATTTCAAATGTTTTTGCAAAAACAACTGTATCAGAAAGAACAGCATAGGCAAGCCAGCCTTTGTCTGGATCGGCAAAAACTTTTTTACCGAAAGGAGCCGTAGGATAAAATTGAACACCGTAAATGCCGTGTGCGATTTCTCCTTTCCAGGCATTACTGGAACCGTCGTTTAGAATTCCACTTTTTCCATACACACTCGATGGATTAAGAGGGAAATAAGCCCAGAAATTTTCATAATCGGTTTCACTTGGATGATTAACAATAGATTGAGTAATAGACCACATGCCCCAGTCAGCTGTACTTGTGCCTTGGTTAATTATTGTCTGATCCATTTTTACATGGCTGGAGTTGGGATATATTGTGGCTCTGCGTTCAAACTGAATGTCAGAGGCGATCCATTGTTCGACAGGACTTGTAACAAGAACGGAAACCGAATCGTTAGATGTGGAATCCGCCTCAAAAGGATAATTCCCGTAATCAAGTGTCGGAGGAGGCGGCCATTGGTTGGGCCATCGATATTGTGGTGAAGGCCAGGTTTTATATCCGCCGAAATTGTGATATCCGTACTGCGCAGGTGTATACGTTTTACCGAGTTCGGTTGTGTTTATATAGATGGAAGGCAAATTGCCTAAATCGTGCTGCATCACACGGCCGCCGATAGCCGGTACTGTTGCGATGGTTATAAATTCATTCTGCATTACAATACTGTTCCATCCCCATTGATTATAATTGGAGATAGAATGAAGAGAAACGCCCGTTGTCTGAGCATTTAAAAGCGCAGAGCCTAAGCAAATTGCTAGAATGAAAGCCGTTTTATTTTTCAATTTTTTCTTTCAAAGAATGATTTAATATTATATAAGCAAAATCTACATAAGATTTTCATAAACTCAAAATCCGGTAGTGTCTTAGTTTTGTGCAGTCAGGACTTACTTGTCCGCTATCTTATTTGGCGGAGGCCCTGACCGATATGAACTCTTTCATTTAAATAAATCCAGTCTAGTTATAATTAAGTATCGGTCATTTTTGTTGCCGCAATTTTATCAATTTGTTTGTCCTGAATTTTTGACAGAAACAGAATCGCACAAATCGAACCGATCAATGCAAAAAGCATATCCGATTGGGTATCCCATATATATCCCTGCGTTCCTAAAAAAGCATCAGCAGATTGCTTTGATATAGCAGCAATTAACCATTCTAAAAGTTCATATATGGCGCTGATAGCAACACATACACATACTGTAACAAATGAGAGCCACATTCCAGGTTTGACGATTTCTTTTCTAATAAAAAGCTCTCTTGCTATCAACGCAGGAACAAATCCCTGAGCAAAATGCCCAACCTTGTCGTAATTATTGCGGGTTTGATCAAATACTTCTTTAATCCAATTAAATACCGGGACTTCTGCGTATGTATAATGCCCGCCGATAAAAAGAATGCAGCAATGGACTAAAATTAGAAAATAAGTCAAATCCGAAAATCTAAACTTTTTGAATGTGAATACCAGAATAAAGAATCCCGCAACAGCAGGAAATATTTCCAGAAACCAAGTGAAATAATCATGTGGAGCAATTCCCGACAGGATCAATCCGATAAAAAATAGTCCTATTAGAATCCAGTATTTTGTCATAATTGCTAAATCCAGTTTTATATATTCAAATTAATCCAAAACAAATTGCTATAAAACTTGGCCCATTTATACAGCCATGTATTATCACTCCGGCCCATGAATTTTTTGTCCTTTGGACTATATATGATTGAATAAAAATCAGAGGTATCAAAGTAATTAATAATTGCCAGCCGAAAGCGAAATGGAACAGTCCCCATCCAAAGCCGTGAACCAGCCAGGTATATTTTCCAAATGCAATTTCCTGTCTGGGCAGCATCACTCCTCTCCACAGTAACTCCTCTCCCAATATATTTAAGATCCAATAGGGAAGCCAGATTAATAACAGCCAATATCTTCCGCTGGTTAATGGTTTAAAGGACATGAAAGCCGGTGTATGGTCAAATTGGCCTGTCGTTAATTCAAGAATTTTCATTATTAAACCGCTGAAGGCGCCAATAACAATTAAGCCGACGATGCTCCATACTAATTCACCTGTCGTTAATTTTCGGAAACGCAATCTCTCTTTCCAGGTATCTTTAGAAATTTTATAACCTTCAGATTTTAAGATTAAAATTGCAGTAATAATCAAAGGTGTAAAGATTCCTAATCCGGCCACAATAAACCAAAATAAGATTGATTCTTGTCCTGTTATCTTGGTTAAGTAAGGAATAAGATATTTCGTCAAGCAAAGCACTAAAATTGCCGCTGGAATGTAAATTGCGAAAGAACCTGGAAGCCCGAGTTTTTTCATTTCTGTCTTTAATTCCATTTTATTTGGTTTCAAAAATCAGGCTGCAATACCTTTTTTTCAGCAAAATAGTATTGAGTTTTGGGAATAGAAGCAAGAGTGTAGAGAGGAGGATAAAGATGTGAAAAGGAAAGACGTTTGTCGTCCATATATTAAAAATAGGATTCATTTTAATACGTGTTATGCGAAGTGTTGGGGAGAATCCGTAATGCAGCTATGTGTAATGCGACAAGACAACTCCATTTCTGCGGATTACGTAAGTAAACATGCCAAAAATGCTCGAGTGAATGTTGATCTCATAAGCAGTTTTTCCCTCGTTCTTGTCGACTTCAAAATTATGAATACTGAATGATCCATAGTTTTTTCGTTGACATAATACGATTATCGTATTTTACATGTTCTCTGCCGGTCCATAAACTGGCGAATATTTCGAATTCGTATCCGTTTTTCTTAACAATGTATTTCGGCATAATCAATTCCTTGGCGACATTTATATATTTCCCTGAGTAAAAGTGATGCAATTGTCCCGCTTTTCTCTCAATTATTTCATTGATAGTAATATTTCTCTGCCAAATTCCATACATTCGCCGCGTTTAAGATTATCATATTCTTCCATGCCGGGGAAAGACATCATTTGTTTCCGAACATCAGGTTCCATCAGTCCCCAAGTAATACGTCCCAGAAATACTTTTGAAGGTGCATTTGCAGCTTCTGTTAATTTAATAAGATGATTATCGAAGAATTTTTTATACTGTTCCGGTGTAACCGGTTGTCTCATATTTCCGCAAACAGCGAATAATCCTTTGATTTTATTTTTAATAATCTCTTTATGTTTGGTTAAATATTCCTGTAATTCTTTTGAGGTTTCCCCGCCCCGTATTGATCCCCCTACAATAATATATTTATATTTAGACAAATCAGGATTCTCACGAACGTCAAATACATCAGCAATGCCATTCATTCCTTCGGAAATCCAGACACTTGCGTCGCGCGAAGTTCCGCACCATGTACCATACAATATTGCCCATTCAGTATTATTGGCTGTAGGGTAAAATTCCAGAGCCCATATTTTCCGGGGGATCAGCAATGTGCCGATTGTCAGCAGGCTCGCCTTAATAAAATCTCGTTTTTTCATAATATTAACTCTAATATTTTTATAGTTTATTTTTATTGAAGGTCAATTTAAAATCACGAGCCATATTTATGCCAACGTCTGCGTGTATGGCCCGTTGCGCAATCTGAGTGATTCCATTATTAGATAATAATGTAAAGAAAAGTGCGTATCCTCGTAAATCCACGACCAGCAAATCGTCCCGGTTTATCAGGGTGTTATAAATGCTGATAACTGCCGGCTCTCTTTACTTTATCTATTCACAGTCCTTGAAATCTTTATAAACTAAATGGATAGAATTAAATACGTTATTAATGTGAGGCAATGCTTATATGTTTTAATCTTACACTCATACAGTATGTCCGATAAGGCAATGAGGATTATATTCCCATCCACTATAGCAAACCATGGCGCGGAACGGATTGTTCAAAATCCGATATAACCATCATAATTCATAAATATTGTTAGAAAATACTCGTTAATAGGAAGTAATTTCTTTTAATTTAGCAAAAAACCTTTTTTTTCTCTCTGAATTTATTTTCCAGTCTACAGGTACGCTCTGAAAGCCTGATTCATATCCTTCTCCATCAAATCTATAATCAAAAAATCCCCATGAAGCATATGTTTTTATAGCCGAAAGTAGGTTATAAGATTCCCTATCAAAATTGTAATGGTCGTCTTCATTGAAAATTATTGGTTTGGGAATGTAAGAATCGGAAAGTCTGACTTGATCAACCAGCTTTGTTATACCAGCGGGTGAATTTATTCCATTTCCATGAAGTAAAATAAAATCAGAACACTCGATAATATTTGAGCATGGAACCTTATTTCCGCTAAAACTTGTGCTCACTAAAAGTCTATTGTTACTTTTATTTTGAACTCGTTTTATTAATTCAGATACTCGATCAGGCTGCAATATTTTATGGTCATAAAGTATATCACATTCATTGTTGATTTCAATCAAAATATTTTTGTATCCCTTTTGAAGTATCCAGTCTGTAATATTATCGGCCGCTCTTATTACGGCTTGTTCATCTCTAAGATGTTCATCCTGTCCGAAGTAGAAATATCCGAGTATAACAACCATATTTAGTTCATCAGCCTTCTCCAAGATATTCTCAAGCCTATTCAGATAATCACTTCTCAAATTACCGAGACTATCGAATGCAGAGTTTATCCAACCATGGTTACCATAACCTAATGGGCTCCCACCTTGCAAGTTTAAAGTAAAAGCGAATAAACCATGATATTTCCAATCCGACATAGCCTCGATAAATTCTTTCGTATTCCTCTCGGGATCCCATTTCTTTGTATCAGGATATTTAAAATTATCTCTTGTTCTGGGATCCAGGTCATCAAAAATACCCTGGACCATTCTGGAATTAAAAAGTAAACCTTCAATTTTATTTTCCTTCCAGTACCTCCCTTTGTAAGTGAGCTCGCCGTTAACAAGAAACTGACTTCCTGCTATGGTTACCTTGGTTTTGTTTTCATTCATTGAGCATGAAATAACTGCAAAGGTAAGAAAAATAAATACCAGTTTTGTCTTCATCGTATATTCAATTTAAATATTTGCCAACGTTTTCGCAAATGGACAGTGGTGGATTTCAGGTCGATCACTTGTCCAGGTAGAACTAAACTACCCTTGAAAAGCTTTGATCAGCGGCTTTCTTTGCCCGTCATTGGCTATATGCGCTGTTACCCAAAGTAATATTATGTCCTTATATATTTATTTCTTACTTAAACCTTTTGCCAACTAGTTGTTTATCATTCACCATTAAATAGGATGCTTTTAAAGAAACGATAATGCCACAAATCAGAAGTACTGCTAAAAGTACTCCTTTTAACCATATGTTTTTATTAGCAGTAAAAAATAAGGTTGGAGGTACTAATAGCATAATAACAATATTCGTAACTGCTCAGCGAAAAATATCACAGTTAAGACTTGTACTTTAAGAAAACACTTTATATCTTGTGTGTATGGAAAAACAGAAGTACACACGAGAAGGTTTAATTCATCTTTGCAAGACTCA
>Ga0315548_1000899_pt1 | contig 26378 bp, 27 predicted proteins | sample SalMarSW160110MG_2_FD_202540 | JGI IMG/M metagenome (GOLD analysis project Ga0315548, IMG submission 202540) | Salt marsh sediment microbial communities from the Plum Island Ecosystem LTER, Massachusetts, United States - Salt Marsh Sediment SW1601-110 ... | reverse complement strand
AGGTGGCCGCCATCGTGTAGCCGTCGACGATCCAGACGACCCGGTCACCGCTCACCACCGGATAGGCGTCGACGTCCCAGGTGAGGAACGGGGCCAGCATCCGGAGGCGTTCCAGGGGCGCCCGCCGCAGCAGGAGCTGGGAGGAGGAGGTGAGCTCGGCGGAGGTCAGCGGTTCGATGTCGCCGAGCCCGATGGCGACCACCAGCCGCTCCCACATCCCACTGAGGCGGATGCCGGTATCGGCGTCGAAACGGGCCCCACCTTGCTCGGTTCGTTTGCTGCCGACGATGGCGTACCACTTGTCCATCCCTTCCCCGAAGTACAGCTCGGAGCGTTCCGGGTCGAGCGTCTCCGCCAGAGCGTCGACGTCGGGGCGGCCGTCGGCGGCGGCCACGTCGGCGGGAACCGCCACCACCCCGTTGCCGTGGGTGTACACCAGGTGCGACTGGACCCAGCCCTTCTCGGGCAGGTCGGCCTGGTTGGCGTTGCGGGTGGCGATCATGACGGGACGGGTGACCCCGTCGATGGTGTAGCGGTCGAGGTCGACGTCGATGATCCGGGTGGCGGTGGTGCCTTCGAGGACCTGGAGCGGCTTGGCGAGCTGGGCCATGGTGAACACCGGGACCTTGTCGATCACCTCCTGCGCCTGCTCGCTGGGGGGCCCCGTCAGCCCGTCGGCATACGGCTCGGTGATCTGCTCGACGGCGTCGAGACGGTAGGCGGCCCGGGTGGCGTCGAGGTTGTGGGCGATGTAGGGCAGCTCCCGCTCCGCCTCGGCGGGCTTGACGATGAGCTGCTGCACCACCATCGGCGCCAGCCACATCCCGGCGGCGTACACGACCATCCACCCGCCGAAGACGACGAGTGCCGGTCGCCACTTGCCGGTGCGGATCCCGTAAAGGGAGGCGACGGCGGCGGCGAAGGCCACGATGGCCAGGACGATGAGGACGGGGCTGATGACCCGCAGCTCGGTGAAGCCGGGCCCGTCGAAGGCACCGGTCTTGTTGGTGGCGAGATCGGGCCGCTGCACGAACAGGTAGCTGAGGCCTTGGAGCACGGCGTAGGCGGCGGCGAGGGCTCCCAGGTGCGCCAGTGCTCGGGGCGCCGATTTCCGGCCCCGGGTGGGGAGGCGGAGGGCGCCGTTGGCGACGTGGCCGGCGACGGCGAAGGCGGCAGCCATCAGCAGCAGGCGGCGGAACCAGGAGGTGGCGATCATCAGGAACGGGAGCCGGAACAGGTGGTAGCCGAGGTCGAAGCCGATCTCGGGAGCCTTCTCCCCCACGTTCGCGCCGTGGAGGAACAGCAACCACGACTGCCACCGGCTCATCGCCGCCGGGATCACCTGGAGGGTCAGGAGCACGACGAGGCCGATCATCAACCAGCGGTGGGCAGGGCCCATGCGCTCCCGGTAGTGGACCACCAGCCGGTTCGGGCCGTTGTCTGGAGCGGGTTCGACGCGGAGGCCGAGGGTGGCCGAGATGCCCAGCACCACGGCGGTGATGAGGCCGGCGGCGACTGCCAGCTCGATCTGGGCAACGAGCCGGGTCGACCACACCGGCGCCGACGTCACCGAGTCGTACCACCAGCGGTCGAGCAGGGTCGCCGCCGCGAATCGCACCAGCCAGACGGCGACGAAGAAGGCGACGACGGCGAGCGCGATCCGCCGCTGGAGGCGGCTGCGGCGTTGCAGGAACGCAACGATCGGGAACTCGGGTGCGACGGGACGGATTGACACGGCCCTCCAGGCTAGGACGCGCCGGGACTACTCGGTCCACAATCGCGGAATTCGTGAACCGCCTCCGCACCCTAGGTGCGGATTCAGTGGAGCGGCGGGGGGTAGCGCGCGGCCTGCCTGGCCCGCCAGCGGCCGAGAACCCGGCCGACTCCGAGCGCCCCCGCCGCGACCAGGACGAGGAGCGGGAGGCCGTAGTTGACCACGGGCACGACCACGAATGATGTCAGCCCCGTCAACAGCAGCATGGCGAGCACGAGCATCAGCCAGAGGATTGGGACCGCCAGCACGACGGCGGCGATGACCGACCAACGGGGACGCGACACGCGCCGGCGTCTCGTTGTTGAGCGCCTCCGAGATCCACCGAGCACACCCAACACGATCACGGCGGTGGCCGCCATTGCCCACCCCCCAAATGCGAGCGAGTCGGCAACGATCGGGGACTCGGGTGCAACCGGGCGAGCGACACCGCCTCCCAGGCGAGGACGCGCCGGAGCTGTTGCGATTGCAGAGCGGATCGGTCGGTCTCCCTACCCCTCACACCCGCCGGCGGGCGGATCCGACCGTGTCAGGTCATGAGGTCCTGCTTCACGTTGCGGCTACTGGGAGTCCCGCTCGCTGGGCGTCTGGGCGATCTGCACCCTGTCGCCTCCTTCTCGCTTGGCCTGGTACATCGCCTCGTCCGCGGCACGAACCAGTTCCGCCATGTCGGCACCGTGGTTCGGATACATGGCAACCCCGACCGTGAGGGTGACCGCATTCAAGACCGAGCCTTCTTGCATGATGTTGAGTTGGGCCACGCCCTGGCGGATCTCCTCTGCTCGGAGGACTATCACGTCGAGCGAGCTCTCGGGGAGCATGACAACGAACTCGTCTCCGCCGTAGCGGCACGCTACGTCCTCGACTCGAATAGTGGAATGGAGCAGCGCACCAAGCTCGCGCATCAGTGTGTCGCCCCCGGAGTGGCCGAATATGTCGTTGAACTCTTTGAAGTGGTCGATGTCCAGCATCATCAGGCCGATGGAGTTGCCGCTGCGGACAGAGCGGCTGATCTCGCGCTCGAGCGTCTCCTCCAGGTATCGACGGTTGAACAGGCCCGTGAGCGCGTCCTTGATCGACTGATCCCGAAGCGACCCGCGAAGCCGCATGTTTGTGAGCGCCAACCCGAGGTGCTCGCACACGGATACCGCCAGCGCCTCGCTCGCCGCACTCGAAGGCGGCATCGTGGAGAGGCTCGCGGTCGTGGAGGCGGCGAGCACGAGAAGGCCGGCGGCCCTTCCCTGAACGATGAGCGGGATACACAGGAGCGCCTTCACATCATCCGCCGCGTGCGTGCAGTGCGGGGCCGCGGTCCCCGCGAGGCTTCCGTGCCGCCGCCCACGGCGCAATGCCCAGCAACTCTCGGGTGCGAACACTTGGTCACCCCACGTCGTGTCGCCCCAGGAGGTCATCGCTTCCATGACGCTTCCGGACTCATTCTGCAAGAAGAGGCCGCCGGACAAGTTCCCGAACAGCTGCGAGCCAAAGCTCGCGGCGACCTCGAATATCTCCTCCGGCGACTCCACAGCCTGGAGGTAGTCGACCATCTCGCCCATGAGAGTCAGCTCGCGGTTGCGCCGTCCCAGCTCCGCCTCCGTGACGACGTGTCCGGTCACATCCCGCCACCCAACTGCCAAGCCATCACCGATTCTGACGGCACGCGCCTCATAGGCGTAAAGGAGTTGCTTCCCGCCCCGCTCGGTATCCTGGTATACGAGGGATTGCGTGGCCAACGGCTCGCCCGTCTCCACGACGTGGCAGAAGTCGTCAAAGAGCTCCCGCTTGAAATGCTCCCCAGTAGATTCGACGAGATCTTCGCCTACCTCGGATTGCGGAGTGTCGCCGGTGGCGGCACGCGCCGCGTCGTTCGCATAGCCCATCCGGAAGTCGACGATTTCGCCGGAGCCATTCCGGCGAGCGGTGAACGTGCAGAACCCGTCCAGCAGATGCTCGAGCGGGCGACGGATCCCCTCATCAGCCGACATCGCCTGTAGTAAAGACTGTCCGCCGGTGAGGTCGACGACGGAGTCGGGCTTCGTAGGTCGACTGGTAGATGATGTCATGACAAGCGCCAGAATCCCCCTTAGGCTACCACAGGTAGGCCCTGTGCGTAACGATCTTCGTATCCGCTCTTGGCGCCGACGATGCTACGTCGCAGCAGGTCTGTCCCGGCCTGTCGCTGGCGGAGCGGTCCTGACCGCCCACCCATTGGGGCACCCATGTCCTCGAAACCGCCGGCCGAGGACTGCTCCCAGAACCGCCCCCAGGCCGCCTCCGCCCTTGCCGACGAGGCCGGCATCCCGCCTCACGGCGTCTGGGGTGCTCACCCAGCCGGGAGCGTCGTTTCCTGGTCCTTGCCGGCCCGCAGCAGGAGCCAGAGCCCGAGCCCAACTGGCATCCGACATGCCAACTATTGCCATGACAGCCCGCGTGTGGGACAATCGGCCAACGGATCCTCCGTGGACCGAGAGGGGACGCCCGGCACCCACGAATTCGGCCACACCTACGGGCTGCGACACGCCGGTGGGAACACCTGTACCACAACACCGGTGCCCTACCCATACGGACCTGCAAGAGCCCTGATGAACGTACCATCGGATTGGGCATATCAGGACTGTTCGGGCAGTCCACTGCCCCCGTACCCGGACGATCGAAATGGCGTTGCAGTCATCTACGAAGAGCCCAAAACGAACCGAGCGCGAATGATTGCGCTGGTCTCGGCGCTCGCCGTGGCCACCGCGGCCAGTAGATGGCTGATTGCACGCTCCAACCGGGGCAGCAGCGACGAGCCCTACCGGTTGTTCGGGGACTACGAGGTCTATCCCAGCGTCGAATCACTGGCGGAAGCAGCCGATCTCGTGATCGAAGCCGAGGTGGGACCGGTCGTGCTGCGAGAGGTCGACCGCGGCGGCGACCCGGAGATCGACCCGGAGACCGGAGAGAAGATCCCTGGCGTTCCGATGGTCTTCTCGGAGGTCACGATCGTGAACGTTCTGAGGGCATCCTCCGCCGTCGAGGCGCAGGCCAGACCAGACGGTTCTGGTAGCCACGGTCGACACGGAGCTGCTCGTGGCCGATCAGGAGTCTCCGTTGAAGGAGGGCGAACACGTCGTGCTGCTCCTGCAACATCGAGATCCGTCGACCGCTCCGGGCTTGACACCGGACAGCTTCCACGTGCCCATGAGCGGCGACAACGGCGTGTTCGATGTGGAGGGCTCTGTTGCGACACCCCGGCTGGGAGCCGTGCGCGGGCTACACGGGGATGACGTCGAGGCCGGACCTACGCCTGAGCGTGCCGGATCCTTCGACCTTGCCGACATCGACCGGGTGGTGCGAGCGGTCGTCCCCTGACAGCACCGGGTTCTCGCCGTCTCGAGGTACCGAGTTGGGCCAGTCTGATACTTGATCGTGAATCGGGCCCGATTGTGGAGCGCTCAGAGACGCCCCAGGGCGGCGCCCGCCAGCGTGACCAGCACGTCCCGCGGCTCGGCGAGCTCCCCGTAGCCGCCGTTGACTCCGAGCGCGATGTACCGGCCGCCGCCGGCATCAACGGCAAGCCCGCGGAATCCCTGGACATAGACCGCTGCAACGCCCAAATCGGGGATGATCTCGGCGCCTTCTTCTGCCATGTAGCCGTCGAACAGCGCCGCCGGGGCACCGAAGCGCCCCTCACCGTCGTCGACGTTGACGAAGATCGCGACCCCGGCCTCCTCGCCGAAATCGAACACACACGAGATCGGCGGCTCGTCCCGGGCTTCGGCAACTGTGAGCCCCGCGGCTGCAGCCACCTCGTCGACGCTCACCAGATCGCAGGGAGGCACCTCCACAGGCACGATGCCCGGTTCGGCCGTCGCGGTGGCAGACGTCGTCGTCGCAGCGTCGGGTCCCGCCGTCGTATCCGGGGAAGTCTCACCGCCGCAGGCGACGAGCAGCAGCATCGCAGCACACAGCATCCCCACTGCACGCATCACGTCGGATCCTCCTCTCGCCGGATCGTCAGGTGGACCCGCACAGCCTACGCCGGCGACTCGCTCGTCCCGTTTCACGTCTTGTTCGACCTGCAGGAGACGCTCCGATACCCGGCGTCCTTTCCGCAGGCTCGTCTCTCCGTAGGACGTCCGGCATGTTGGTACCACCGGGAGCGCGCCTCTGCCGGGGGAGTTGCGGATCGAGGCCACCTTCCTGAGCCGACTCGAGCGCGGGCCGGGTGAACATCGGAGTGGCACCCTCCGATTCTCGGCACGCCAGAGCAAGACTGGTGGTTCGGTAGGTTGGCATACTTTGCCTCAAGTCGCGGTACTCGTCAGCCGACGGTGACGAGATAGCAATGGATCGAGCGACTACGAGATTCGAACTCCGTCAGGGTTCCACGCTTGGTGACCATGGAGCGCACGCCGCGCCGCCCTCACACGCCGAGGTCAGATGGCTCATCCTCGGTGTGGCCTACGGAGCTGGTGCCGTGCCGGCGCCGCGTGGACCCCCCATGTCATCGATCACAGCGTGCCTGGTCCTGCTCAGCCTCGGCGTCGCCTGGACCGCCTACGGACCTCCGGCGCGATTCCTACGCGACAGTCTCCCAGGAACTGCTCTGCTCGTCGGGTCCCGCCGATGAGCGCCATCGTGATCATGGCCATCTCTGGTTTGCTCATCGCAGTCGATGGGACCGGCATCCTCCATACGACGGTCGGCGTGGCTCTTTTGGTCCCGATCATGGGCGCGATGGTCATCGCCACCATCGTCATCGCGGGCGGCAGCATCAAGCGCGCCGAGGCAGGGCGGAGCGAGGCGCAGCGCAACCTGACGACGGAGCATGGCCCGTCGAGCCAAGGAACTCGCCGGGTTCACATCCTGGAGATCACGCGAGCCGTGACCCAGGTCATCCACTCCTCTCTCGACGTCGATGAGTCACTCCCGCGGGCTGTCGAGCGCCTGGGGGCGGGCTTCAGTGCCGACCGTGCCCTCGCCCAGATCGACGCCACCGAAGGCATTGCCCGCGCCGTCAGCGCCTGGTCTGCCCCCGGCGTTCCCCCGATCCCTCCGCAGCGCCTCCTGGGACTGCTGGTCGGTGCCCCGGTACCTCTGGTGATCGGCGACGTGACCCGCGATCGATCACTGACGGCCGATCAGCGCGAAATGCTCGAGGCGGCAGGAGTCCGCTCGCTGCTGGCGTGCGCCGTCACCGCCAGAGGTGAGCGGCTCGGGAGCGTGGTCCTCGCCAACACCACCCAGCGCGACTGGCCCGATCTCGAGGTGTCCGCCCTCGGGTTGATCGGTCGCGAGTTCGGTGTCGGCATCGCCAACGCTCGCGCCTTCGAACTCCAAGGCGAGCTCCTCCTACGTGCGGACGAACTCAAGATGATCCGAGGCGACTTCATTTCGAAGGTCTCGCATGAGCTCCGCAGCCCATTGACCAGCGTGCTCGGCTACGTCGAGCTCCTGGGGGAAGAGCTTCCCGGAGCGCTCACCCCCGAGCAGCGGAGGATGCTCGCCATCGTCGACCGGAACGGCCATCGCCTGCTCAGTCTCGTCGAGGATCTTCTCACGCTGTCGCGTATCGAAAGCGGGAAGCAGTACAGCGAGTTCGCCCTCGTACCGCTCACGCCGATCTTGGACCGGGTGATCGATACGATCAGGCCCCTCCTGGTTTCGAGCCAGCGCGAGTGCACCCTGACCGTGGAGCCCGGAATCGAACTCGACGCCGACATCGAACAGATCGAGCGAGCCATCACCAACCTTGTGTCGAACGCGGTGAAATTCACGGCCGCCGACGGCCATATCGCGATCGTGGCGCGAAGCGAGTACGACCAGGTGGTCATCTCGGTCAGCGACGATGGGATCGGGATCCCCGAGGCCGAGCAGCACCTGCTCTTCACTCGCTTCTTCCGATCGAGCATCTCCCATCAGGATCAGACGCAGGGCACCGGGCTGGGCCTGTTCATCCTCAAACAGATCGTCGACGCCCATGGCGGTACCGTTGATGCGGTCTCGGCCGAGGGACACGGGGCCACGTTCACGGTCAGGCTCCCGTTCGTGCAGGCAGCGACCGAAGCGTCGACAAACATCGAAGAAGTCGTGGAAGAGGTGAAGACGTGAAGGCCAACCGACCGGTTCTCGTCATCGAGGACGACATCGACGTGCGCCGCCTGCTCGTAGAGCGGGTACGCAAGGATGGCTACAGGACGCTCGAAGCAGCGAGCGGCGAAGAGGGTCTCGACATGGCGCGCCGGGAAACGCCGTGCCTCGTGCTGCTCGATCTGCTGCTCCCTGAGATGACCGGCTGGGAGGTGCTGGCACGGCTCCGCAGTGAAGAGGCATTCGCCGACACCCCGGTCGTGATCGTGTCGATCCTCGACGAGGTGTTTCCGCACCCGGTCATCGAGGGGTACATGATCAAGCCGTTCCGCGGCGCCGATGTCCACAGCGTTTTGGAAGAGTTCGCTGACCACCGTGAGGAGGAAACGAAATGACCGACCACGTCCTCATCGTGGACGACGATCCCGACATCCGGGACTTGGTCGCCTACAAGCTCCGGCACGAGAGCTATGTGGTGTCCGTCGCCGGTGACGGTGAAGCCGCGTTGCAGATCATCGCCGAACAGCACCCCGACCTCATCCTCCTCGACATCATGATGCCGGGGATGTCCGGGCTCGAGGTGCTCGAGCAGATACGGAGCGCCGACAACGGCGACGCCCAGTTGTGTGTGGCGCTACTGACGGCGAAGGCGCAGGAGTCCGACCTGGAGCGCGGGTTCGCGCTGGGGGCCGACGACTACATCGTCAAACCGTTCAGCCCACTCGAGCTCGCCAGTCGGGTCAAGGCGATGCTGGCGAGGACCACGCGATGAGCGCGCCGGGGCCCACGTGGCTCCGGGACACGCTCCGCGGCGCCCACCACCGGTTGTGTTCCCGCCCGTCGGGCATGAGCGGCGTTCGCGAGCTGCTCCAGACGAAGTCCCGGTAGCCCGAGATGGGTGCCACGTGGGTCCGCCTGCTCGCATTCGCCGGGGTCGTTGTCATCACACTCAGCGCGACCTTGCTTCTTCTCGCAGCCGCACGCATCGTGATGAGCAACTTCCGGGATCGCCGGCGTGCGGCACTCGAGCAAGAACTCCGGCCGCTGTTGGTGAGGATGATCATCGACAGCGAACTCGATGTGGGCCTCCTTCACCAGCCGGGAGCCCGTGGCGAAACCCTCGAGCAGATGGCGGTCGACGAGCTCAGAAAGCTCAAGGGTGAAGCCAGGGCAAAGCTCGCTCGCTTGCTCCGGTCTCGTAGGACGATGGTGCGAGCTCGTCGGTCGGCGCGGCGCTGGCGTTCCACCAAACGCGCCGGCGCGGCGCTGATCTTCGCCGCCGTCGCCGACGAGGAGTCACTGCCCGAGCTCCAGCGACTACTCCTCGAGGACCGCGACCGCGAGGTCCGAATCGTCGCCACGCGGGCGCTCGGCGAACTCCGAGACGAAGGCGCCGTCACCTCCCTCGTGTCGGCGGCGCAGCAGGGACGAGTTCCCTGGGGGATCGCCAAGGCTGCTCTCTTCGCCATCGGCCAGCCCGCCATCGAAGGTCTCAAGACCGCCCTGCGGAGCCCGGACCAGCGCACCAGGATGTTCTCCGCCGATCTGCTCGGGCTGCTCAACGCATTGCCGGCGGTACCGGACCTCCTCGGGGCGTTGGACGACGGCGCATTGGAGGTTCGCGTCGCCGCGGCCCGCGCCCTGGGGCGCATCGGAGCACCGCGTGCCGTCCCCGGACTGGTTGCCTGTCTTCCCGTCTCGGAGCCTCCCGAGCTACGGGCGGTGGCCGCCGAGGCCCTTGGCCGGATCGGAGCGGGCGAGACCGTCGACGCTCTGGCCGGCCTCCTTGGCGATACCGACTTCTCGATTGCGCACAACGCCGCCCAGGCGCTTGCGCAGATCAGCGCAGAGGGCCGTGAACGCTTGGAAGAACTCGTTGCACGCCTCGGGAGCGGTGCCGACCACGGACGGGAGGCGCTCGCCGGTGCCCGCCTGCGGGAGCGTCATGGCGGCAGCTCGTTCCCTCGGGCCGCATCCATCGGGTCGTGGCGGGTGCTCGCCGTCCGGTCCGACAAGCGCACACCATGATCGCCGCCCTGCGTGAGGCGCTCGTCTGGTTCAACGTGTCCGTGCTGGCCTACTTCCTCCTGCTCAACACGTCATATCTCGTCTTGATCGTGCTTGCTGCCCTCGAGGCGCGCCGCGACTTCCGCGAGCTCCAGCGCGGCGGCGATCGTGATCTCTTCGCCGATCCACTCGCCCCCTCGATCTCGGTGATCGTCCCCGCGTTCAACGAGGAGGCGGTCATCATCGAGTCTGTCCGAGGTTTGCTCAACCTTCGATACCCCAACTTCGAGATCATCGTCGTGGATGACGGATCCACCGATGCGACGTTCCGGTTGCTCGAGGACGAGTTCCATCTGGTGGAGGTACCCAGGGTGGTTCCCGATGCCACACCGACGCTCGGGGCGCTTCGTTCGGTGCACGTTCCGCAAGGTCGGGAACCGATCACGGTGATTCGCAAGGTGAGCGTCGGTCGGAAGGCCGACGCGGTGAACGCCGGCATCAACGCGGCGCGGTCTTCTCTGGTGTGCGTCACCGATGCAGACTCGATCCTCGACAGGAACTCGCTCCTTCACGTCGTCAGACCGTTCATCGCAGACCCCGAGGCCGTCGTGGCCACCGGTGGATGCATCCGCGTCGCCAATGGCTCGGTCGTCAAGCACGGTGACCTCGTCGATCCCCGCATGCCGGGTGGCTGGATCGCTCGTATCCAGGTCGTCGAGTACCTGCGCGCCTTCCTGATGGGTCGTGCCGGCTGGTCGCGTCTCGGCGCGGTCCTCATCGTCTCCGGGGCGTTCGGACTCTTCCGTCGAGACGTGTTGATCGAGGTCGGCGGCTACGACCCGACCTGCTCCGGGGAGGATGCTGAGCTCATCACTCGGATCCACCACCATTTCCGGCGCGCTCGGCGAACCTACCGGATCGTCTTCGTCCCCGAACCCGTCTGCTGGACCGAGGTCCCGTCGAAGTGGAGGAGCCTGCGGGGCCAGCGCCAACGTTGGTCGCGAGGAATGGCGGAGACCTTGTGGAGCCATCGGGCGGTAATCGGGAACCCACGCTACGGGCGGATGGGGCTGCTCGTGCTCCCGTACTTCGTCGTCTTCGAGCTCCTCTCCCCGATCTTCGAAGTGGGGGGAGTCGCAGCGGTGGCGCTCGGCTTCTGGGTCGGCGTGCTCGACGTGCGGTTCGCCTTGTTGTTCCTGCTGGTCGCCGTCGGCTACTCGTTCGTCCTCACCGTTGCCGCGCTCACAATCGAGGTGTTCTCATATCGCCGGTACCGGCGGTGGCGCGACCTTGGTATCGCCGTCGCTGCCGCCTTGCTCGAGAACGTCGGGTTCCGACAAGTACATGCGTGGTGGCGCCTCCAGGGGCTCTTTCAGGTCATCCGCGGCCGATTTTCGGAGTGGATTCCGCCCGAGCGGGCGGGGTTCAGCGGCACCGGAACGGCGTCGCAGCCTCGAGAGGAGCCGACGGCGGATGAGGACAGGGCGTCGCTCATTTCCGTGGAACGGGATTGATACCGCCAGCGAGAAGACCCCGGCCGGGGCCGGGCCGAAGCTCCTTGACTCCGACCAACGGCTCATCCGGCCGGATGGCCACAGGCGTTCGTGGCAGGCGGCCAGTAGTCCCCGCGGCTGATCGACCGGTAGCAGTCCTCGCTGACGTCGAGGTCGACCTCGACAATTGACTGTCCGGTGGCGGCGATGCCTCCACCTGAGACGATGCCGGCAATCGGGACCGGGCCGGTGCACTCTTCGAATGGCGCGGGCCATGGGTCGCCCGCGGTCACGCGATCGAAGCAGCCGGCCGGGGCGTAGAACTCGACGCTGATCGTGTGGGTCACCTTGCCGAAATCGAGCCCGAGGAGTGAGAAGCCGCCGGATTGATGACGGCCGATCACGACAGCGGCGGCCGGCTCGTGAGTCGGGTCGGGGAGCGTGACGGTTGGGAGCATGTCCGTTTCCTTCGATATTGAGTGCAGCGCCAATCCCGCTGCCGCAAGAGCGACGAGCACAACGACGATGACTGCCGTGCTGGACCCGGACCGTGCACTCGGCGGAAGATGGCAGAAACCCCGGCTCACGCAGGGGCTTCGTGGCACGCCCGGAGGGATTCGACCCTGTCGCAAATCACGAATGGCTCCCAGGGACGTGTGGCCGACGCGAAGGGTCGAACGACGGCGGGCGCACGCTCGGGAGGTGCTTCGGTAGCACCGACCGGCATGGACCATCCCAGCGATCGGAGGTCGAATTGGGTGTGCTACGGACCGCCTCATTGATCCTGGCTGTGATGACGGTCGGGGCGTTCGCCGGCATCTTCGGCCTCTGCAGCAACACCGTCATGCCCGGCCTCGGCCGCACCGACGACCGCACCTTCGTCTCGGCGGTCCAGGCGATCGACACCGCGATCATCAACCCGCTGTTCCTGTCGACCTTCTTCGGCGGTCTCGTGTTCACGCGTGCCGCCGCCGCGCTCCATCTCGGTGAGCAGTTCCGCTCGGTCCTGCCGTGGATCGTGGCCGCGCTCGTTCTGTACTTCGTGATGGTGGTCATCACGGTGGCGGTCAACGTTCCGCTCAACGACGGCATCAAGGCGGCCGGAACGCCCGACACCCTCTCCGGCTTCGCGGAGATCCGCCAGCAGTTCCACGAGTCGCGTTGGGTGCGAGGGAACCTCGTCAGGGTGGTGTTGACGACGGCATCATTCGGCTGCCTGGCTTGGGCCCTGGTGCTCCACGGTCGCGCCACCGTCTGAGTCCAGGCCGGGGAAAGCAGCCTCAGCCGGCATCGGATCGAAGCGCCACGGTGTACCCGGGGAGCGGGAACGCCACCCCAACACCGGCCTCGGTGTCGAACAACACCAGCTCGGCGTCCTGCGGCACTCCGGCCCGGTTGGATTCGGTGTCGGGCCACCGCTGGTAGGCGAGAAACTGGCTGTCGCTCGACCAGACCATCCTGTCCACCAGCGAGCTGGGCTCTGCGATCTCGGCAACCACCGATCCGTCGGCGGCATCGACGATGCGGACCACTGATCCGTGGCGAACGGCGAGATCCGGAACCAGAGCGAGGAGCAATCCGTCGGGAGACGCCAGGGCGGCTTGGAGAACCTCGCCCTCCGCCAGTCCTGGCACCGGCATGTGCTCACCACCGTCCGGGGACAGGAGGAACGACGACGCCGAGGCCTGGTGCGGGCCTTCGGTCCAGATCGTCGTGCCCTCCGGTCCGGCGCCGGCGAACCACTCGCCGTCGGGACTGAGGCGTCCTCTCGCCACCTCCGTGCCGTCGGCATCGAGCAGCACCTGGGCGCCGGATCCCTCGCTGGTGTGCAGCAGCAGCCCCCAATCGCCCCATCGCCCCAGCCACACCCCGACGTCGTGACATGCGACGTCCACCAGCTGGAGCGTCTCAGGCTCGACCGGGTCTCCGGTGACGTCGACGGTTTGGAACGTGGCGGTGGCGCCGTCGGTGGGGCATGCCAGCCAGGCGAGCCGACCCGGCCGGGCGTCGTGCCACAGAGCCGACCGTCCCTCGCCGACGATTCTCTCGCCGCCCAGCTCCTCGGGCCCCTCCGCCACAGGCAGGACGACGACGGATTCCCCCCGGATGTCAACGAGCCAGCCGCCTGAGGCGTCCAATCCCCGATTCCGGCCGCTATCGCCGGGATCGAACGACACGACCGTCTCCGGTGCCGGCTGCGATGGGCGCCATCGCAGGATGTCGACCCCTTGACCGAGCCAGGTGAGGGAGGTGATCGTGTCGTCGAAGCCGGGCATTGCCTTTCCCAACGGCACACCCTGGTCTGCCTGGTGGAGGGGCGCCGTCACCACCGGAGAAGCCGAGCCGGTCACCGACGACCCCGAAGCGACGGTCGTTGTGGTGGCTCCCCGCACGTCGAGACTGATGGAAGCGGGCCTGGTCGGAGCCGTGGATCGCAGCAGCCAGCCGAGTGCGACGGCGGCGACAACGACCGCCACGACCACCATCCACCTCGGACCCGGGCCGTCCCCGCCGGCGCGTCGGCCCGGCTCCGAACGGAACCCGGGGTCGATTGTCACCTTGTCGTCAGGCACGATGCGCCGCTTGCTCGCAGTGCTCTTGATTCGTTGATCTGGCGCGGTCTCGGCTGGGGGTGACCACGGATCCCTTGTCGGCTCTTGAGCAGCGAGTAGCGGGAGGCCAATGGCCGCCCTCAAAAAGCATGGCAAGCCGCTACCCCATCGCCCGGTGTTCGATGGGGATGCCGAGGTCGGCCGCGGCGTTCTCCAGCATCGTGACGATCTCGGGCGGCGCCGGCTGCTGGTGTGTGAGCAGGAACTTCCACTTGGATGCAGGGGTCATACTACTGGTGCATCGCTGGGCGACGGAGGCTGGCTACGCTCACGAGCCCTCGGACAAGCTTGGAGACAGGAATGCTCTGGTGGATAGGCACAATCACCGGCGGCATCGCAGCGTGGCGGTTCTTCGGGGCGGACTTGACCGCCCTCGGCTGGATCTCCGTCGGAGTTGGGGTGGCAGGATTATGGACAGCGGGGATCGCGGCCAATTTCGGCAGGGGCGAAGAACAGATGATTCCCGACGGGGCTACCCGGGTCAACATTCTCACGACTGTGGGCGGGATCATCCTCCTCATCATCTCATTCGTCACTTAGCTATCGGCGCTCGCCATCGACTGGAAAGGGAGACGTGGAAGATCGGGGGCTCGTGAATAGTCATCCGTACCGTGACTGCAACGCTTAACCGACAACTCGGCAGGCCATGCCCGCCGGGAACCGATTCCTCGGCGGAACCCAATCCGACGGCGAATGACTCCCGAGAATGGCTCCCACAGCATGACCGCCGGCCGAGCGGCGCATCGCCGACACGCCGAAACCCCCGCAATCACGGGGGTTTCGCCTAGCACGCCCGAAGGGACTCGAACCCCCAACCTTCTGATCCGTAGTCAGACGCTCTATCCAATTGAGCTACGGGCGCAGGATCGATCGAGTATGACAGCGGCCTTCGGCCACCGCCAGTTACCGGGCTACATGCTAGGCGACTCCGGAGCCTGTGGCCGAGGGACGACGCCGATCTCCCTCACCGTGCACGGCGCCCGATAGGCAGCGACGCCGGCCCCTACTCCCCGAGGTATGCCCCGTGGTCGACGATCGGAGCCGCCAGCAGGCGGCGGTCGAGGAAGGCGAAGGCGTCGACGACCTTTGGATCAAACTGGCGGTTGGCCATGCGCACCAACTCGGCGCCGGCCTGCTCCATCGTCATCTGCGGCCGATAGCTGCGCCCCGTCGTCATGACGTCGTAGGCGTCGGCCACGAAGATGACCCGGGCGTAGAGGGGGATCTCGGTCCTGCGCAGCCCGAGCGGGAACCCGGCGCCGTCCCACCGCTCGTGGTGGCAGAGCACCGCCTCGATCACCGTTGGATGGGCCACGTCGCCGAGCCGGTCGGAGCCGACCTTGGGGTGCTGCCGCAGCAGCTCCTCCTCATGGGCCGTCAGCGCCGTCGGCTTCTCCAGGATGGCGGTGTCGACCTCGATCTTGCCGACGTCGTGGACGAGCGCGGCGAACCGGAGCCGGTTGATCTCGTGGCTCTTCAGGCCCAGATGGTGCGCCACGGCGACCGACAGCAGCGCCACCCGCGAGCCGTGATCCCCGAACCCGGGTCCGTGATGCAGTTCCAGCCTCGCCAGTTCCCGTTCCATCGTTCCCTCTCGGAGGAGGTGGGTTCATCGGACATCGCATGCCGCTACTTGAATACGCAGTCGGGTGCACCGCTAGGTTCTTCCAGATAGTTCTGTGAACACCACCCAGCGCCCGATCCGGCGAGAGAACCCTCCTGCAAGAGTGGTCCCTGGGCGGCCCGACTCCCAGCCCCCAGCACGCCCGCACCGCCCCCTCTCGGCGACGATCCAATAGGGTGTCGACAACAACGCACTCCCCCCAGTGAGAAGGCCATGAACGACGACCTCCACACCCTCGGCGACGAGTACTGGCAGTACCGGCTCTCCGTCGAGCCCACCAACGCCCTCATGCTCGGCATCCACGACTACGACGACCAGATCGAGGACGCCTCCCGCAGTGCCGAGGACGCCCACATCGCCCGGCTCCGTGACTTCGCCCACCGGGCCGAGACGATCGACCCGTTTGAGCTGTCCGACGACGAGCGCATCAGCCGAGAGGTCCTCGTCTTCGAAGCCACCACCGGCGCCGATTTCGAGGAGACCCGGCCCGCCGAGATGGCCGTCAGCCACACCATGGGCATCCAGGCGATGCTGCCGGTGATCGTGCCCCAGTTCCCGATCGACAAGCCCGAGCACGCCGAGGCGATCGTCGCCAAGTACGAAAAGATGGGCGGCTGGTTCGACCAGCTCGCCGACCGCCTACGGGAAGGCGTCGCTGGCGGCCGCACCCCGATGGCCTCGACGGTGGAGAAGACCGTCGCCCAGATCGACGCCCAGATCGCGGTCCCGGTCGAGGACGACTTCCTGCTCACCCTCCGCACCCCGGGCGACTTCGACGACGCCGCGGCCGCCGCCTGGAAGCAGCGCCTCGCCACCGCCGCCACCGAGTCGATCCGCCCCGCCTACCGCCGTTACCGCGACGTCATCGAAGACGAGGTGCTCCCCGCCTCCCGGCCCGAGGACCGGCCCGGGCTCTGCTGGCTCCCCGACGGGGAATCCACCTATGCCCGCGCCATCCACCTCCACACCTCGCTCCCCCTCGCCGCCGAGGAGGTCCACCAGATTGGGCTGCAGCAGATCGCCTGCCTCGACGAGGAGTACCGCACCCTCGGCGCCGCAGCCCTCGGCACCAGCGAGCTCACCGAGATCTACTCCCGCCTGCGGGACGATCCCGACCTGCACTTCAGCAACGGGGCCGACATCATCGCCGCCTCCGAGGCCGCCCTCGCCAAGGCCAAGGCGGCGATGGGCGACTGGTTCGGGCGGCTCCCCCAGGCCGACTGCCTCGTCGCCGCGACCCCGAGCGGGCCGACCGCCTTCTACTTCCCCCCCGCCGCCGACGGCTCCCGGCCCGGCCACTTCTTCGTCAACACCGCCGACCCGAGCCGGTGGGGACGGTTCGAGATCGAGTCGATGGCGTACCACGAGGGCATCCCCGGCCACCATCTCCAACTCGCCATCTCCCAGGAACTCGACGGGATCCCGGAGTTCCGCAAACACGCCCACATCACCGCCTACGCCGAGGGATGGGGCCTCTACACCGAGCGCCTCGCCGACGAGATGGGCCTCTACTCCGGGCCGCTGGAGCGGATGGGCATGCTGTCGGCCGACTCGATGCGGGCCGGGCGCCTCGTCGTCGACACCGGCCTCCACGCCAAGGGATGGACCCGGCAGCAGGCGATCGACTACTTCGCCGCCAACTCGCCGATGACCCTCACCTCGATCGAAGCCGAGGTCGACCGCTACGTCGCCATGCCCGGCCAGGCCCTCGCCTACATGATCGGGCGGCTCGAGATCATGCAGATGCGGGCTGGCGCCGAAGCGGCCCTCGCCGACCGCTTCGACATCAAGGGGTTCCACGACACCGTGCTCGGCTCCGGCTGGGTGCCGCTGGAGACCCTCGCCGGCATGGTGCGACGCTGGGCGGCCGCCCTTGGCTGAGGCGTCGGATGCTCTCGCCGACCTGGCGGCCCGCTACTGGGACCACCTCGCGGCCCTCCATCCCACCGCGGCGCTGCTGCGGGGCGACCACCGCTTCGACGACCGCATCGAGGACCTGAGCCGGGCCGCCGAGGACGACGCCATCGCCGCTCTCGACGAATTCGCCGCCGCGGCGGAGGCCATCGACACGGACACACTCACCGCCGACGAGCAGGTGACCCGGGCGGTGCTCGCCCACGAGGCCGACGCCCAAGCCGACGAGCTGCGCTCCCGCTACGCCGAATTCGACGTCAACCCGGTGCTCGGCTTCCACCTCGACCTGCCGTCGGAGGCGCCGCAGTTCCCGATCACCGAGCCGGAGCACGCCGAGGCCCTCGTCGCCAAGTACCGGGCGATCGGCGGCCTCTTCGACGACGCCGTGAAACGGCTCCGGCAGGGTATCGCCCGCCACCGCACCCCGCCTCAAGTGGCGGTGGAGAAGGTGGTCGCCCAGATCGACGACTACCTGGCGACCCCGCTCGACGACGACCTCTACCTCCAGGTGCGCCGCCCTGACGTCTTCGACGACGCCCGCTTCGCCGCCTGGCGGGAGCGACTGCGGCGCCAGGTGGAGACGAAGATCCGCCCCGCCTACCTCCGCTACCGGGAAGCCCTCGTCGACGAGGTGCTCCCGGAAGCCCGGCCCCCGGAACGGTCCGGGATGGTGTGGCTACCCGACGGCGAGGAGGTGTACGCCCGGGCTATCGCCCGCCACACCACCCTCGACATCACCCCCCTCGAGGTCCACCAGATCGGGCTCGCCGCCATCGACCATCTCGCCGCCGAGTACCGTGAGCTCGGCGGCCGGGTGCTCGGCACCACCGACCTCAACGAGATCTTCGTCCGCCTCCGGGACGACCCGGCGCTGCGCTTCCCCGACTCCGCCACGGTACGGGCCCAGGCGGAACGGGCCCTGGCCCGGGCCCGGGAGGCGATCCCCGCCTGGTTCGGGCGCCTGCCGCAGGCCGACTGCGTCGTGGTCGACATCCCGGCGGTGGCGGCACGGGACGCCACCCTCGCCTACTACCTGCCGCCCGCCGCCGACGGCTCCCGGCCCGGCAGCTACTACCTCAACGTGGCGGAGCCCACCACCCGCACCGTCTACGAGTCCGAGGCGCTCGCCTACCACGAGAGCATCCCCGGCCATCACCTCCAGATCGCCGTCGCCCAGGAGCTGACCGGCATCCCCGAGTTCCGCCGCCACGCCTGGATCACCGCCTACGGGGAAGGGTGGGGCCTCTACGCCGAGCGGCTCGCCGACGAGATGGGCCTCTACTCGGGGGACCTGGAGCGGCTCGGGATCCTTTCGTTCGACTCGTGGCGGGCCGGGCGGCTGGTGGTCGACACCGGATTACACGCTCTCGGGTGGAGCCGGCAGGAGGCCATCGACTACCTGCTCGACAACACCCCCCAAGCCGCCAACAACATGGTCAACGAGGTGGAGCGCTACATCGGCTGGCCCGGCCAGGCCCTCGCCTACAAGATCGGGCAGCGGGAGATCCTGCGGCTGCGAGAGGAGGCCAGGAGCGCCCTCGGGAACCGGTTCGACATCAAAGGATTCCACGACACGGTGCTGTGCACCGGGCCGGTGCCGCTCCCGGTGCTCGGCGACCTGGTACGCCGCTGGATGGCGGGCGCCGGCTGAGCCGAGCCCGCCTAAAAAACCTCGCACTTTGCGACAGGGCGCTTGGTATGTTTGCGGTATGGCCCCCTCGCGCCCCGACGAGCGGCAGGTCATCAACCGTCTACTGCATTGCGGCGACCCCACCGTGATGCTGAAGGCACGCCGTGACCTGCGCGGAGAGCACGAGGAAACGCGCCGCCTGCGAGCGCTCCGGGTCTGGATCGCCGGTTCACCCCGCACCCGCAAGCTGCTGAGCGGGCGCCGGCCCGACGGCACCATCCGCCTCAACCCCTATCGCAAGTGGCAGGGACCGCACTGGACCCTGGTGCAGCTCGCCCTCAGCGAATACCCGGCGGGAGACACCGGCCTCATCCCCCTCCGCGACCAGGTGTACGACTGGCTGCTGTCGCCCGAGCATCTGCGGGCGCCCCGCACGGTCGCCTACCCGGAGCAGACGGACCGGATCCGGCGTTGCGCCTCCCAGGAGGGCAACGCGGTGTGGTATTCGATGATGCTCGGGCTGGAGAACGACCGCACCCGGTACCTGGTCGATCGGCTCATCCAGTTCCAGTGGCCCGACGGGGGATGGAACTGCGACAAGCGGCGTGAGGCCCGCACCTCGTCGTTCATCGAGACCCTGATCCCGCTGCGGGCCCTGTACGCCTTCGGCCGGGCCCACCACTACCGGCCGGCGTTGGAGGCCGCCGACCGGGCCGCCGAGTTCCTGCTGCAACGCCACCTGGTGCATCGCCGCGGCGACGGGGCGTTGCTGACGCAGTTCACCAAAATCCAGCATCCCATCCGCTTCTACGGGCCGCTGTTCGCCCTCCAGGTGATGACCGAGATCGGCAAGATCGGAGATCCTCGATGCCGCGAGGCTCTGGCGCTACTGGAGAGCAAGCGGCTCCCGGACGGCGGCTTCCCCGCCGAGGAGCGCACGGCGCGCACCGCCGACGCCGTCGTCACCCGGGGCACCTTCGCCGACTGGGGGCCCACCGGGAAGCGGCACGGCAACAACCTGGTCACCGTCGACGCCCTTACGGTGCTGCAGGCTGCCCGCCGCCGGGTCACCGCGGCGCCGATGATGGCGGCCCGCCAGGCCTGAGACCTTCCGACGCGCCGGACCCGTCACGAGGACGGGTCCGGGTGGCGGAGAGGGAGGGATTTGAACCCTCGAGGGAGCTATTCGCCCCCTACTCGCTTAGCAGGCGAGCGCCTTCGACCGCTCGGCCACCTCTCCACGAAGCCGATTGGCTTCGCCCCGGAGGTTATCAGCACCGGGGTGGAGGCGGTTCGGCAGCGCGGTGTGAATAGCGAAGCCCTCACCACCCCAGGGGGGACGAGGGCAGCGAGGGCTTCACTTCTCCGAGCGTAGTCACGGCTGGAACTTGGTTTCACGACCATCTGGATCCACCACCAAGAACAGGGTCGCGGGAGACCCAAGGTTGCACCTGCAGCCAACCCAGGGTTCCAGAACAGGCAAACCCGGCCTCTCAGCCCACGGTTCGGCGGAGGGAGTGGGATTCGAACCCTTCTCCGCGCTCTCCCAGGGAACGGGAAAGGCCCACGGACTCGTTCATGCCTGAGCCCGGAGGCAAGAAGAAATGACCACGACCGGGAGCGAACAGTCCCGGCGAACAGCCGGGACTGAGAGCGGAGGGAGTGGGATTCGAACCCACGGAACCCCGGAGGGTTCAACAGTTTTCAAGACTGTCGCCTTCGTCCGCTCGGCCATCCCTCCAAGGCTGAGGCTATCAGCAGTGGACTTCGTGCCCGGGCAACTCGCGGCGGCACACGTCGGCGGAGGGAGTGGGATTCGAACCCACGGAACCCCAAAGAGAGGTTCAACAGTTTTCGAGACTGCCGCCTTCGTCCGCTCGGCCATCCCTCCGAATCCGGCGCAGAGAACCACGCCGGGCGCGCCACCCGTTCACGGGAGACTGATGACGTGCGCCGCGATTGTACTCACGGGCCAGGAGTGGGCCGGACTCAGCGGCGGTCCCGGAAGAACTCCTCCAGCAGCTCCCGGCACGCTTCCGCCTCCACCCCCGCCACCACCTCGCAGCGGTGGTTGAGGCGCTCGTCCTGCGGGATGTTGTAAAGGCTCCACACCGCCCCCGCCTTGAGGTCGGGCGTGCCGTAGACGATGCGGTCGAGGCGGGCCCACACCGCCGCCATGGCGCACATGGCACACGGCTCCAGCGTCACCACCAGGGTGTAGCCGGCAAGGCGCCAGTCGCCGGCCGACTGCGACGCCGCCGACAACGCAAGGATCTCGGCGTGGGCGGTGGCGTCGGACCGCTGCTCCCGCCGGTTGTGGTCCGCCGTCACGATCCGGCCGTCCGGCCCGACCACGACGGCCCCGATCGGCACGTCACCGTGGGCGAGGGCGCGGCGCGCCTCGTCGAGGGCCACCCCCATCGCTTCGGACCAGTCCCCCATCGAAACCGCCTTACCGTGCCTCTTCTACACTCCAGGACCCTAGGAGGGATCGCATAGTCTGGCCTAGTGCGCACGCCTGGAAAGCGTGTAGGTGGTTTGCGCCGCCTCGTGGGTTCAAATCCCACTCCCTCCGCCGAACCGTTGGCTGAGAGGCCGGGCTTTCCTGTACTCAACCCTGGGTTGGGAGCAGGGGGTCAGGCGGGGACGTCGCGGCGGTCGAACAACGGCAGCGACACCACCAGCGCCACGGCACCCACTACCAGGGTCCACAGGAAGGCGGTGCGGAAGCCGCCGCCCATCGGGCCGGCGTCGAGGGTCTGGTAGAACGGCGACAGGACCTCGTAGGGCTGGACACCCGCGACGATCTTGGCGATGGCGTACAGCATGTACGTCCCGAAGGCGAGGGCGGCACTCGTCGCCAGCGCCCAGGTCCGGTTCCCGGTCGCCGCCCCGATGGCGAGCGACAGCAACCCGAACTCGATCCCGAGCAGGGTCACCGCGGTGGCGCCGACCAGGGTCTCGGACAGCGCGGTGTCGGCCCCGAAGGCGGCCAGCACCACGGCGGTCGAGACGAACATCACGACCCCGAGGATGACGACCGAGACCACCAGCGCCGCCGCCTTCTGCAGCAGCACCCGCCGCCGCGGAACCGGCGTCGTCAGCAGCACCTCGAGGGTGCCCTGCGCCTCCTCGCCGGCCACCAGCCGGGCCCCCCGCATGATCCCGAACACGAGGAACAGCGCCGGCACCATGAAGCTGAACAGCTCGGCGTTGAAGTATCCCGAGGCGGTCATGAAGTCGTCGATGTTGAACAGCTCCCGCAACACCTCCGGGTAGTTGTTCAGGAACGACTCCAAGTCCGGCATGTCCCGCACCGACGGCCAGAAGGCGCCCATCATGGCGATCATCACGAAGATGCCGATGCCCCAGCCGATCAGGCTGCGCCGTTGGTCCCGCAGTGTCTTGACGAAGACGTTGTCCAGCATCACTCCGTCTCCTGGTTGTAGTAGCTGAGGAAGATCTCCTCCAGGTCGGCCTCGTAGCTCACCACGTTCTCGATCCCGTACGGGGCCGCCACTGCCAGCAGCTCCCGGGTCGATCCCTCGATCACCAGATGCGCCGTCGTCTCGTTGGTACGCAGCTCCCGGATCCCGGCCACCCGTTGCAGCTCGACCACCGGCGGCGCCTGGGAGAACACGAGGTCGATGCGGCGCAGCGCCTTGGCCTTGAGGGAGTCGACCTGCTCGACGACGAGCAGCTTCCCGCGGCGCAGGATGCCGACGACGTCGGCCACCTCCTCCACCTCGGTGAGGATGTGAGAGGAGAGGAACACGGTCCGCCCCGCGACCCGTGCCTCCCGCACCAGCGCCAGGAACTCCCGCTGCACCAGGGGATCGAGCCCCAGGGTCGGTTCGTCGAGCACCAGCAGGTCGGCCTGGTGCATGAACGCCTGGACCAGGCCCGCCTTCTGCCGGTTGCCGTGCGACAGGGCCCCGAGCCGCCGATCCAGGTCGAGGTCGAGGCGTTCCACCAAGGACGCCACGTACGACCAGTCGACCCCACCACGCAGCGACGCCAGGTAGCGCAGGTACTGCTCGCCGGTGAGGTCCTCGTAGCCGACGAACTCCCCCGGCAGGTAGCCGATCCGGCGGTGTATCTCGTCCCGTTCGGATTGGGTGTCGAGGCCGAGAATCTCGGCCCGCCCGGCGCTGGGACGCAGCAGCCCCATCAGGAGCCGGATCGTCGTGGTCTTCCCGGCCCCGTTGGGGCCGAGATACCCGAACACCACCCCTTCCGGCACTTCGAGATCGACTGCATCGAGTGCGACCAGGCGCCCGAAGGTCTTGGTGAGGCCCGTCGTTTGGATTGCCGCCACCGGCACCTCCCGCGTCGCCCAACCCTTCGATTCTGGTCGTCCCTGCCCATCGGCCACAAGGGCCCATGGGCCTTTCCGGTGGGGTCGGGAGGCGTCTTGTGGTGCGACGGGCGCTGTGAACACCGCGCCGGGTACCATGCAGCGAACCGTGCTAGGTGGGGCGCTAGGGGTGCCCTGAACCCGAAACCCTCTTCATGCGGGGCTGAACTCCCGCCCGAGGGTGAGCGATTTTTGGGTCTAGCGCCGGGAGACGTCGACGGTGATGGTCGGGTCCTACGCAGCGGGGCGCTGTGAACCGGGTCAGGTCCGGAAGGAAGCAGCCCTAAGCAGGTCGGTCCTGGGTGCCGTAGGAGTGCCTGTCCGGAGTCGACGGCCCGGAACGCGCCAGGGGTCGCGCATCCGACGGCGGGTGCACGGTTCTCTCCGGCGCCCGGGAGGGCGCCGGTACTCGAGAGGCGAGCCATGACCGACGACGGCGACGATCTCCAATACCTGCGGCCGGTCTTCGCCCGCATGAACCGGGTCCTCATGATCCCGATGTGGCGTCTCGGCATGGGGCGAATCCTCAACGCCTGGCCCGCCGTCGGGGGCCGCATCCTGGTGCTGGCCCACCGCGGTCGGCGCAGCGGGACCCGCTACCTGGCGCCGCTCAACTACGCCGCGGTCGGCGACGACCTCTACGTCACCGCCGGGTTCGGCCCCCGCACCGACTGGTACCGCAACGTGCTCGCCGAACCGGACGTGACGGTGTGGCTGCCGGGGGGCCGCTGGTACGCCGAGGTGACCGACGTGACCGATTCGCCCGACCGCATCGACCTACTGCGGGAGGTCCTGGTCGGCTCCGGGGCGGTGGCGCCGATGCTCGGCATCCACCCTGCCACGATGAGCGACGACGAGCTCGACGCCGCATGCCCCGACTACCAGGTGCTCCGGATCACCCCCTACGCCCGGGTGCGTGGGCCCGAGGGGCGGGCCGACCTCGTGTGGGTCTGGCCGATCGCCGCCCTCGGACTCGTCGGCATGCGCCTGCTACGGCGGGCTCGTTGAGACGGGCTCACCGGGCGACCAGCACAAGCGTGCCCGGCGTGTGGAGCATCGACTCTGGCAGACCCGCAGGGATGCCGGCATCCGGGTTCCAGGGGAACCACGCCTCGAAAGCAGGGGAGGGGAGCCTATGGTCATTACCCTGCGTGATGCATCAGCGCGTGATATGGTCAGGCTCGTGCGTAACCGCAGGTACAGCCCGATGAGCGAGACGATGTTCTACATCCTCTTCGCGCTGCGCAGCGAGCGGCACGGCTACGGCGTCATGCAGTACGTGAAAGGGCTGACCGAGGGCCGCATCGTGCTGGGCGCCGGGACCATCTACACCTCCCTCGGCAAGCTCGAGGCCGACGGCCTGATCGCGGTGACATCCCGCGGTGACCGCCGGACCAACTACCTGATCACATCCCAGGGAGCCGAGGTCCTCCGCCAGGAGGCCCGCCGGATCACCGAGATGTCCCGATACGCCAAGGAGATCCTGTGAGCACCAAGCGCGAATGGTTCGCGGCGTTCAGGTACGTCGCGCCCGCCGACTTCGAGGACTGGCTCGAGGCGCAGGCGCACGAGGGCTGGCAGCTCGAGCACGTCGGGCAGTGGAGCTCGATCCTGATGACGTTCCAGAAAGGCGAGCCGGCCACGTACCGATACGTGATCGATGCGCAGGTATCGCCACGCCCGGACTACCTCGCGACGTACCAGGACGCCGGTTGGGAGCACCTGGGTCGGATGGCGAGCGCGCACGTCTGGCGCCGTCGCTACGACGATCTGCGCCCCGAAGCGTTCACCGACGCCGAGACCGTGCGCGCTCGCTCGCAGCGGTTCGTCGGGGCGGTCGCGGTCGCGGCTTCGGTCCTCGCTCTTGGCGGCCTCGCGATGCTGCTCGCCTCGTTCTTCGCCGATCTCAGCGCGGGCGACGCCAACCAGATGCTCGCGGCCGGAATCCTCTTCGCGTCAATGGCCGTGCTCCTGATCTTCGTCGCGGTGCGGATCTGGCGGCAACGTGACCGTTGAGGCAGGCCGAGGACGCCCGCCGGATCGTCGAGCCGGCTCGATACACCAAGGAGATCCTGCGGCGGGCTCGTTGAGACGGGCTCACCGGGCAACCAGCACCGCCCCGTAGACGAATCCGAGCGGGCCCATGCGCCACACGGCCTCGACCCGCAGCGGGCCGTCGACGAACAGCTCCTCGGCCGGGGGGAGCGCGTCGAGCGAGCGGTGCAGGTAGGCGTACTCGTGGCGGGCTCCGGCGAGGAAGCCAACGAGGGGCAGCACCATCGCCGTTCCCACCCGATGGAGGCGCCGGGCCACCGCGCCCCGGGGACGGCCGAGGCCCACCACTCCCACCTTGCCGCCCGGCCGCAGCACCCGGGCGATCTCCTGCAGCGTGGCCGGCACCGAGTCGAGATTACGGAAGACATAAGCCGAGAACACCGCGTCGAAGGTCCCGTCCCCGAAGGGCAGGTGCTCGCCGACCCCGACCACCCGGGCCGGCGCCGAGTTCAGGGCCAGCATCTCCCGCACCGGGTCGAGCGCCACCACGATCCGCGGTCCGAAGCCACGGTTGGCGGCGCCGGTCCCGGCGCCGAGGTCGAGGAGGCGTCCCTCCGGGAGGCGTTCGACTACCCGCTCCCGCCAGGCCCGGTCGCGTCCCAGGGACAGGAGACGGTTGATGCGGTCGTACCTGCCGGCGATGCCGGAGAAGACGGATGCGTTGGTCACGGGCCGATCACGAGGTCACATCCTCGCCGTGGCGAGCCCGGCCCGGTGGCGGGACGTGAGGTGACCCTCCCCGGATCGAAGTCGGGCCTGCGCCGGTGCGATGGTTCGACGTGAGGGACACCACGGTGACCCTCCCCGGATCGCCGCTGCCTCCGGCAGCGCCTCTCCGACCCT
>Ga0315548_1000898_pt1 | contig 26384 bp, 19 predicted proteins | sample SalMarSW160110MG_2_FD_202540 | JGI IMG/M metagenome (GOLD analysis project Ga0315548, IMG submission 202540) | Salt marsh sediment microbial communities from the Plum Island Ecosystem LTER, Massachusetts, United States - Salt Marsh Sediment SW1601-110 ... | reverse complement strand
TCACTACGCTCGTTTCCTGGACCGACTTGTATTATCTTACGTCTCAATCCGCCCAACCATATGTTTGGCGACTTGCAAGTTGCCAAACCCGATGCCCCCATAGGCACACAACGGCGCACCTTCCGCCAGGTGGGGAGGTGCGCCGCAAGTCGTTCGCTGCTGTTGTTCTTTCCGTGCACGGCTTCCTGTGTCCTTTCGCCGACCCACGCCCGCCGGCCGGGGCCGCAAGCGGCACTATGTTAGCACATTTTCCGGCGCGGGGCTGTTTTTCGCAATCCAGACTTCCGATGTCTTCTGAGACATCGAAAGTCTCGCGCTCCAGGCTGCCACCGCCCTATCCTCTGCGCGTCGGGCGACCCAGTCGCGGCGCGCAGTTTCGGGTAAACGGATCGCAGAGCGGGTGTTGGGCCATGCTCCCAGGCCGACGCCTTGCTGGCGCCCGCGCTCCCGGCGCACGCGCTAGTCGTTCTTGGCGCCCAAAGCTCCCTCAGAGGCCGATAGCTCCGCTCGAGCCCTGAGCAGTTGTTCGTACTTCTGTGTCAGCTTTTCGGCGTTTCCTGCCCGCAGAGCTTTCAAAAGATCACCCTCAAGCTCCGCAACCTCCAAACGCGCGTAGTAGTCCAGCATCTCCTTCAGGTGCGCCAGCACGATCCTCCCTGTGAGAATCGGGTGGTTGTTGGTGACATTCGCGTCCGGAAACGATAGGCCGTGCTCCAACTCCACCTCTAATCCTCGCCGAAACCCGTCTGCGGAGATCAGCTTGGCCTCCGCCCCCACCTCTGCCTGTACGATCTTGGCTTCCTCCAGAGATACGCGGGGCTCGGGAAGCTTCGTCCAATCGCTGATTCCAAGTTCTTGGCAAACCCGTTGAACTTCCGCCTGAGAGACGTACTCGGGAACATCCATTATGCCCTCCGTGCTTGCGAACATGGATATGGCACAGAATTGTCAACTATCGCGGCCCAACCATATGTTTGGCGACCTGCAAGTTGCCAAACATGATGCCCGCACGGGCACACAACGGCGCACCTTCCCCCGGCTGGGGATGTGCGCCGCAAGTCGTTCGCTGCTACTTTCTCGTCCGTTCACCGTTTCCCTGTGTTCTTCGCGGGCTTTCGGGCAGGCCGGTCAGCCAGGATGCCTTTCGGTTTGGGGGCGAGTATGGTTGGCGAACGAGAAAATCAGCTTGGAAAAGGGCAGTTTTGGCGCAGCCAAAACTGCTAAGGCGCATTTCAGACCTCAGGAGTTGAGACTGCGAGCAAATATAACGCACTGACTGAAACGACTCAGTTTTCGCCCCAGAAGTGAAATGCGCCCGTCAGCCATTCCTCATGAGCAGCGGCAGATACACGCGTCGGATGTCGAGGTCCAGGGCCCACAACTCCCGCCCGCTCACGCCATCGTCGGCGCCGAAGAACACGCCGTCGCCCACCAGGGCCAGATGCTGCGGCTCCGAGCCCGTGATCCCCGCGTAGATGTCCGCGACCCTCACCGTGCCTCCCTCGGTCCCATCGCTCCTCCACAGCTCGCGCCCTCCCACCCCGTCATCCGCGACAAAGTAGAGCAGCACGCCGTACGCGCTCGTGAGATCGGACGGGGACGAGGAACCGCTGCCGGTGTAGATATCCCGCACGCGCACGGTGCCCGATTCGGTGCCATCGCTCTTCCACAGCTCGCGCCCGGTGGTGGAATCTCTACCGGCGAAAAAGAGCCTGCCCCCGACGTTGGTCAGAGACCCGATGTCCGAGGTCTCGCCGGAAACAATGTCCTTGACCATCACCGTGCCGGATTCGGTGCCGTCGCTCTTCCACAAGGCGAACCCGCCGCTAAAATCGGAGGCGACGAAAAAGAGCGTGCCGTTCACGTCAGTTAGATTGCTCACATCGGAATCGTCGTCTCCGGGCTCGATGTCCTTGACCATCACCGTGCCGGATTCGGTGCCATCGCTCTTCCACAGCTCCTCGCCGTAGGTCTCGTCGTAGGCGACGAAAAAGAGCGTGCCGTCTACGGCGGTCAGGTACTTGAGATACGGGCTTCCGGTCCCGGTGTAGATATCCTTGACCAGGAGCGTGCCCGTCAGCGTGCCGTCGCTTTTCCACAGCTCCCTTCCGTTCACCCCCTCCTCGGCGACGAAAAACAGCGTGCCGTCCACGTCGGTCAGTTGCTCCGGCTCCGAACCCTCGGCCCCGGTGTAGATGTCCCTGACCCGCAGCGTGCCGCCCTCTGTCCCATTGCTCTTCCACAACTCCTCGCCGGAATTGCCGTCGTAGGCGCTGAAGAAAAGCACACCGCCGCTTACGGTCAGGTGTTGAGGCTCAGAGCTGCAATCTGACGTACAGATATCCTTCACCATCACCGTGCCCGATTCGGTGCCGTCGCTCCTCCACAGCTCGCCATCATAGACACCATCAGCCGCGGCGAAAAAGAGCGTGCCTCCAAAGTTCGTCAAATAATCCGGGTGCGAACCGTGACTCCCCGTGTAGATATCCTTGACCCGCACCGTGCCCGCGCTTGTGCCGTCGCTCTTCCACAGCTCCTCGCCACTGACCTCGTCGTCGGCAGCGAAGAAGAGCGTGCCATTTACGTCGGCCAGTTCTTCCGGAAGCGAACCGGCGCCGAGCGTGTTGATGTCCCTGAGCCGCATGGTGCCGCCCGCCGTGCCATCGCTCTTCCATAGCTCGACTCTGCCGGCGGCATCGTAAGCCCTGTAGAAAAGCACGCCGTCTACGTCAGTCAGGCGATCTGGCGATGAAGAGTCCGAACCCGGGAGGCTGTCCTTGACGAGGACGGTGCCCGGTCCGGTGCCATCGCTCTTCCACAGCTCAGAGCCGTGGTCGTCGTCATGGGCGGCGAAAAACAGCGTCCCGCTCACGTCGGTCAGGTTGGCCGGGCCAGAAGAGCCCGATCCGGTGACAATGTCCTTGACCATCACCGTGCCCAGATCGGTGCCGTCGCTCTTCCACAGCTCCAGGCCATTGCTGCCACTGCTGCCCTGGAAGAAAAGCGTCCCGCTCACGGCGGTCAGGTATCCCGCCCTGACGTTCCCGACCTGCACCGTACCACCTTCTGTGCCATCGCTCTTCCGCAACTTATAGTTGTTGCCACTATCTCGCGCCTGGAAGAAGAGCGTGCCGTTCACGTCCGTCAGCCAGTACGGGTTCGATCCCTCACTTCCCGGGTAGATGTCCTTGACCATCACCGTACCCGTCAGCGTGCCGTCGCTCTTCCACAGTTCTATCCCATTGACGCCGTCATTGGCCCGGAAGAAAAGCGTGTCATCCACGGCGGCCATCCAGCTCACACCCGAATCAGTCGTCCCCGTATAGATGTCCTTGACGCGCACCGTGCCCGACTCGGTGCCGTCGCTCTTCCATAGCTCGTGCCCGCTGACGTCGTCGTACGCGACGAAGAAAAGCGTATCGCTCGCGGGGGTCAGGTTATAGGGATACGACCCCGTAGTACCCGTGTAGATATCTTTGACCCGCTCGGTACCCCCCTCCGTGCCATCGCTCTTCCACAGCTCGGACCCACTGCCGCCATCTCTGGCTTGGAAAAAGAGCGTGTCACTCAAGACGGCCAGATACGATGGGGACGAGCCCGTGGCACCCGTGTAGATATCTTTGACCCGCTCGGTACCTCCCTCTGTCCCGTCGCTCTTCCACAGCTCGGGCCCGTCGCTGCCATCGTCAGCGGCAAAGAACAGCGTGCCGTTCAAGTCGACCATGTAGCTTGGAGAGGAATCACAGCTCCCCGGACAGATGTCCTTGACCAGCACCGTGCCCCCAGGCGACCCATCGCTCTTCCACAGTTCGACCCCGTGACTGCCGTCGGCGGCGGCAAAGAAGAGCGTGCCGCTCACGTTGGTCAGGTACTCAGGCGACGAAGGCTCAGTGGCAAGGTTGATGTCTTTGACCAGATAGGGCTCCGAGGCTGTGGCTTCGGCTCCACCCGCGTCCATAGCCTGGGCCTGAAAGTCCCCGCCCGCCAGGATCAGGAGCGCGGCAGCACCTATGCCCAATAGCAGGGCAACCAGGGCCAGTCTGGCGCGCGAGGGCGCGCCCAGCGTGCAGTCCTCCTGCTGCTTACAACGGCTGTACATATCGTCTTCCTTTCTTGGCAAGGCCTGATGGGAGGTCGTTTTCGGAGTAGGCAGCCAAGTGTCCAAGAAACCTCTTTTGCTCCTCTGTTAGGACGCATGTGCATCATCCCTGCCAAGCATCTGATGCCCGCACGGGCACGCAACGGCGCACCTTCCCCCGGGTGGGGATGTGCGCCGCAAGTCGTTCGCTGCTATTGTCCTTTCCGTACACCGTTTCTCTGTTTCCTTTCGCCGACCCACGCCCGCCGGCCGGGCCTGCAAGCAGCATTATGTTAGCACATTTCACAGCGCGGCGCAAGCGGCGGAGGGCTGGTCGCCTGCAATCCAGACTGCCGTCATCGCCGCCTGCGATTACACGGCTTTGGCGCGTTCAGCCATTTGCGCACGCAGCGCTTTGATGTCGCCATCCACAAAGAACAGCGCGCCGAGATAGAGGAAGAAGCACAGCAACCAGGCGGTAATGCAGATGCTCAGAATGGCGGTTTGCAGGTCAAAGGCGTCGGCGATGATGCCTGCCAGCAGGGGAGCAAAAGCCGCGCCTGCGTTTTCGATGAAATACTCGGCGGCCTGCGCCGTCGAGCGGACTCCGGGCACGGTCACGTCGTACACCGTGGAAATGACATTCGGCGAGGAGAGTGGCATAAAGATGGCGGTGAGCAACATGAAGATAAAGAAGGCGATGCGCGATTCGACCGGCGTGTTGATGGCCAAGAACAGGAAGATCGCGCCCAGGATCACGCCTGCACTGGAAACCAGAATGCGCCCCTTGTTGGTGCGCTTGAAAGCCGCATCGCCGAGCGCGCCGCCCACAAAATAGCCGCCAGCCAGCACCAGGATGATCGGCGCCATGGTGAACAGGATGCTGTCGCTATCATAGCCGCGCTCTTTTTCGAGATAGTCGAAGAAAAAGTAAGTGATCACGTTCCAGGGAAAGACGCCCGCAAAGCCCTGCAGGAAGACGAACCACATAGTGCGTTTCTTGAAGATGTCTTTGACTTCCTGCCAGGAGAAATGGAACGCAGGCATTTCGGCCATGCCTTCGAACTCCGGTTCAGCTCTGCCGCGCGGCATCTCTTTGACGCCGAAGAAAATAGCGGCTGCGATCACCAGGCCCAGCCCGCCTGTGATGAAGAAAACGTTGCGCCAGCCCAGGCCCGGCGCAACCATCAACGCCAGCACCATGCCGACTAGGTAGCCAATCGGCTGTGCCAGTTGTAAGACGCCGTAGACCTTTCCGCGCAGGTTGGGGCCGAAATAGTCTGCCACCAGGGTATAAAGACCGGGATAGGATGAGTCGTCAACGCCGGTCGATGCACGCGTGGCGACGAATCCCCCATACGACCGGACGATGGCGCTCAGCCAGGTGGTCGAGCCCCAGATGAAAGAGGCCAGCGCCAGCAGTTTGGCGCGCGCAAAGCGGTCGTAGAGATAGCCCCAGATGGGGTACAGCACTGTGCTGACGATCAGCGCGCCGGTGATGACCAACCCAAACTGGGTGTTGTTGATCTCAAAATCTGCGCTGATCTGCGACTTGAGCGGTCCGATCAGCAATCTATCGGTTTGGTGCAAGAGCATGAAGAAAAAGAACACCCCAACGACGAACCAGCGGTAACGCGAACTTGTTTGCGCCATGTTCAACCTCTGTATCAATGTCAGATGTCAGAATCCTGTCAGGGCTAATGCGGGCATCGCCGCTACTCATTGCCCGCTGCCCGCGCGGGCATACGACGGCGCACCTTCGCCGGGGCGGGGAGGTGCGCCGCAAGTCATTCGCTGCTATTGTCTCGTCCGTTCACCGCTTCCCTGGTCCTTTCGCCGGCCCACGCCCGCCGGTCGGCGCCGCAACCAGCAGTATGGTAGCACATTTCCCGGCGCGGGGCAAGCGGCGCGGCGGCTTGCCCCCAAGCCTTGCTTGGCAAAGATACTTCGCAGTCAAATCGTGCCGCGATACAAGGCCGCGAAGCGGCGTCGACAGAAGCTGGGTTGGGCGGCCCTGGGCACCTCTCAGGACCAATCATTCTCGGGCAGAGTGTATTGTCGAAGCCACCAGCTCTTGATTGGCACGTCGCTCCTTGAAACCACTTCGGAAAACGCGGCCACACTGAATGAGACACGGCGGAGCTCGATACTCAGCGCTCCCTCGACCCAATTGACAATTCCATATTCGGCCCACGGTAACAGGGTGGGAAAGGCGCCAGGCATGGGAGGCAGCAGAAAGGCATTGCCAACGCTGCCGGGATTGACGATGAGTTTTCCAGCGTGCTGACGCAGCATCTGGATATGGGAATGCCCACCGGCCAGGATCGTGGCGGTCTGCTCGGTGAAGAGTTTGTCCAATTCTTCAGCAGGTGTCGTGGCAAGAACAGAGTCGATAGCCGACCGGGGAGAGCCATGAAAACACACCAAGCTCGCGTCGGTTCCGAGAGCAAGTTCTATCACGGGCTTGAAAGACTGCAAGTAATCGGTATCGTCTGGTGTCAACTGCCGGACGCACCACTCAAGGGTTGGGATGAGCAGTGGGGCGATTTTATACCGAAGGGCTTTTTCCGGATGAAGCAAGGCCGCATCGTGATTGCCCATGATGCAACTGCATCCAAGCTTTTTAAGCCTGGCTAATACCTTTTTGGGCTGAGGGCCGATAGTCGCCACATCACCGAGGCAAATAATGGCGTCAGTGGGTTGCTGGGCCACATCGTCTAGAACGGCTTCCAACGCGGTGGAATGACCGTGGATATCCGAGATGAGTGAGATACGCATAAATGCCTTTCTGTGGAGGTTTGGCTTCAAGCGGCCCAACCACCTGTTTTGCGGCAAATGTGTCATTTAACGTACCTGTCGCGTGCGTCCGAGTACATACTCACACGCACAACGGCGCACCTTCCGCCGGGTGGGGAGGTGCGCCGCAAGTCGTTCGCTGCTATTGTTCTTTCCGTGCACGGTTTCTGTGTCCTTTCGCTAAGCCACGCCCGCAAATCGGGGCCGAAACCGGCATTATGTTAGCACATTTCCCGGCGCGGGGCAAGCGGCACCACCGGGTCGTCCAACTGCATCCGCTCTAGGCTGCCGCCGCCTGGTATATGACAGGCCGATACGTCGGTTGCGGGATCAACTTGCCCTCGGCGCGGGCCGCCTCAAGCCAGGCTTCCTTGGCGATCTCGACCTGCCTGAGCGCCTCCTCAGGCGTATCTCCGAACGCGGAACAGGCCTCCAAGTCAGGAATATCCGCAATGTATCCGCCGTCTTCTTCGCTGAAAAAGATGTTGATGTGATAGTCCCTCATGCCTCATCTCCCAGTGTGAGATTGTACCGTTCCACCAGGCGCAGAAACTGGCGGATTTGATAGGGCTTGGCCCTCCCCTCCACGTTCTGTAGATTGATCAGTTCCTGCACCCGTGGGTGGACAAAGATGGGATGGCTGCCCCTGACCCGCGACAGACGAAAGCCAAAAGCCTACAATGATTCCGGCGCCAACAAAACGACGTTGCCGATGACCTGCCCGCTTTCCAGCAGCTCGTTCGCTTTGGCCGCTTCCAGGATGGGGAACTTGGCAGCGATGACGGGTTTGATCTTGCCTTCTTCCAGCAGCTTGAACAGCGCAGCCCAGTCTTCCATAAATGGGCGTTTGTTGAGCCGAGATTTACCTGTGCTATAGTACGTGGCAGACCTTCCGTTCGGCAACAAGTTGAACAGGATGACGCGCCCCAGAAGACGAAACGCGCGTGAAAGACTCAAGGGATTGGCGTACCCCACGAATGTGCCGCCGCGCCGTAGCAGCGAAAATCCACGCTTGATGTAATCTCCGCCGATGCCATCAAACACAGCGTCGAGGCCATCCGGCTCCGCTTTCCGGATCACTTCGCCAAAATCCTGCGTGCGGTAGTCAATCGGCGTTGCCCCGTATTCGGTCAGGATATGGTGTTTGCTTTTGGACGCTATCCCGTACATGGTGAGATTGGCTAGCTTGCCCAGTTGCAGGAACGCCGTCCCGATCCCGCCGCTCGCACCGATGATGAGCACCTTATCTCCAGCCTTGACTTTTGCAGATCGATGGAGCGCCTGGTAAGCAACGATGTAATTCAGGATGAGCGGTACAGCCTCCGCCGGGTCCAGGGCCGCGGAAACAGGAATAAGTTGTTCTGCATCCCGAAAAATGTACTCGGCATACCCCCCATAGGCCGTCAAAGCCGCTACCCGGTCCCCCACGGCAACGTTGGCGATATCTTGACCAGAAGGTCGCTTTTGGCGACCTTCTGCATCCACGACGCCGATGACGGCATAGCCCGGCACAAATGGTATTTTGGGCGCAAACGGGGTGCGACCGTAGCGGGCCTCAACGTCGGGCAGGCACACGGGCGCGGCTAGAACCTTGATCCGCGCCTCCCCGGCCGACGGCGCGCGCAGGTCATTCTCAACGACTTGGAGAACTTCCGGGCCGCCTCTTTGGGTTACGATGACACTTTTGTAGCGCACGGTTTTTCCTGGCTCCTCACTCCAACGACACCTCCACCGAGATGCCGACTCCCTCCGTATCCCACAGCCGCGAGGCTTCCCGGATCAGGTTGAGCACATAGAGCGTGATCCCCTTCTCCAGCACAGCGCGGTACGGCTCCGGCGCTTCGCCCGCCGCCGGGCCGCGGAATTCCTGCGGCAAGTGCTTGACCGCCTGCACCTTGGCCTGCCACGACTTGACCTTCTGCCACCAGGTCGGCGGGCCGACGCAGCGGTAGAGGGTGAACTTGACCGACCCCTCGCCGCCCTCGATCTCGGGCTCCAGCCAGACGTCGCGTCCGGCCTGGGAGAGCGCCTGCCAGGCGACGACCTGCGCCGCCAGCGCCCGCCCGATCTCGATGGCTTCCGCTGCCAACCTGTCTGAATCGCCCCACAGCAGCCGGTCCCGCACTGCCCGGTCGATGCACCTCGCCAACTCCTCCGGCGCGTCGTGGATGTCGCCCTTCCGGTCGCCGGATGCGTCGTGGAGCACCACCTTGAGCCCGGTGACCTTCCACCGCCCTGGCTCGAGCTTGGGCTTGCTGCGGACGATCCTGTGGGAGCCGCGCTGGCAGGTTTTGGGCAGCTCTCCCTCCTCGGACTCGGCCTGCCATTTTTTCTTCAACGCCGACTGGCGGAGCTTGATCGCGACGGTGACCGTGACCGCCGCGCCTGCCAGCAGCACCAGCCCTCCGCCCAGTATGGCGACCGGCGCCAGCCAGTCGAGATCGTCGCCCTCGCCCTCGTCACCGCGGCTTTCGTCGCCGTTGTCGTCACCGCCCTCGTCGCCATCCCGGGGTTCCGAGGGCTGTCCGCCCGCCGGTTCCAGCACGGTGAACCCCTCTTCCAAAGCCGCAGCGAATGTCTCCTGCGGCCCGCCGCAATCGACGATGACCAGGACCGGGTAAGGGCCGGGTAATGCGTCATCTGGGAGGTAGATCGTGGCGCGGATCGTCGAGTCGGACTCGACACGCACGTCCGCCGCCTCGAACGCGCCGATCTGGACAGTGGCCGGGCCGCAGAACCCCGCGCCGCGCAGGGTCAGCTCGAGCTCCTCCCCGGCCCGGCCCCTATCCGGGCTGACGGAGCGCAGCTCGATCTCACTCTGCGCCCAGACGGGAACGGCTGTGAGGGCGAGAGGCAGCGACACAACAAGCAGCACTCCAATAATACGGAAAAGACGTGAGCGTTTCATTGGTGTCCTCCTTCTGAATTCCTGGATTTGGTCACCAGGGATGGGTAAGGGAAGAGTGAATGTCGCCCCCCGGCGCTTGGTTGAGCTGCGCCGGTGTCTTGTGGGATTGGCACTTTACGAGACTGCTCACGTTTTTCAACAGCCCCACGGGCGAAAGGCTCGAATCATTGCGGTATGACAAGCCCGGGCGCACGCGTTTGCCCGTTGTCAGTCGATCGTCGCCCGAACGCCTATTGCGCGTAGCTCCTCAGTATCAACGGCAGGTAGATCCAAACCCTGTGCCCCAGCCACGCGTGCTTCAGGTCGTTGGCGGTGCCATCGAAGTAAGCAATGTGGGGAGCATACGGCGGGATCGGCTCCAGCGCCAGCGAGGAGTACTCGCCCACATCCCCCGCAGCATCCACCGTCTCGGTGAGCCAGCCTGTCGGCGTCCGCCAGGCATGCCTCAAGCCGTCGTTGGTGTCGTCGAAGTAAGCGACGTGAGGCGTGTAGGGCGGAGTTGGTTCCAACGCCAGCGAGGAGTACTTGCCCACGTCCCCAGTGACGTCCACCGTCTCGCTCAGCCAGCCGCTCGGTGTCCACCAAGCATGCTTTAGGTTGTCCATCACTCCCAGGCCGGTGGCGTCGTAGTAGCTGATGTGGGGAGTGAAAGGTGAGACTGGCTTCAGGGCTATCGAGGTGTGCTCGCCGATGCTCCCCTGACTATCCACCGTCTCGCTCAGCCAACCGGTCGGCGTCCACCAGGCGTGCTTCAGGTCATAGAAACCGGATGACCCATCCTGGTAGCTGATGTGGGGCGTGTAAGGCGAGACCGGCGCCAACGCCAGCGAGATGTAGCCAGCCACGTATGCAGCCCTGCTTTCCACGACCTCGCTATACCAGGTTGTCCCGCTCAGCCAGGCGTGTATCAGGGCGTTGCCGTTGACGTCGTAGTAAGCAATGTGAGGCGTATAGGGTGGGGCTGGCTCCAACGCCAGTGAGCTGTACGCACCTACTACGCTGGCCACCGTCTCCGTCATCCACCCGCTCGACGTCCGCCAAGCATACCGCAGGTCGCGGCTATTGGCCTCATAGTAACTGATGTGTGGAGTGTATGGTGAGACTGGCTCCAACGCCAGCGAGGTGAAGAGACCCACCCGTCCATCATCGTCCACCGTCTCGCTCAACCAAGCGGTCCCGTTCATCCAAGCATACTTCAGTCTGTATGGGTTTGGGAATGGAGCATAGTAACTGACATGAGGGTTGCCAGCACCATCCATCGCCAGCGAGGCGTACTGCCCCACCCCCCCGGCGCTATCGACCGTCTCGCTCATCCAGCGCATGGCGCTACTCGCCTGAGCCGCCTCGTCACCGACCCCGGCCGATACTGACTCACCGCGCGCACCCGCCACGAGCACGACGCCCAGCAGCAAGACCAATCCCAGAGCCACGCCGAGGCCTAGACGCAAGAGACGATACCTCTTGCCTCCGGCCGCAGTCAACCCGTTCTCACACGCTGTGCTCATAGCAACCTCCATTCATCTAGATCGGGGGGCTAATCCCAATACGGTTTAGTAGCCGCGATTTCCGAATCGCGTGGCCTCAATCGCGGTTGGAAACCGCGCCTACAGGTTCAAACCTGGCCATCGGTTCCTAACTGAACGGTATCGGGGCTAACCCCCACAATACAAACAAGACCCGCCTGCACCCTACCCTGATGGTGCGCAGGCCTTGTGAACGACAGTGAGAACTTCCAGGGCGCATTCGGCTCGTGCGAGCCTGAGATTTGACACGATCAAGACATAGACGGCTGCTGTGCGGGCACCGTGGGCGGCGCAGGCTCTGGTCTGTCGAGCATCTTCATCAGGCTCGTCGCCGAGCGCAGGCCGACGTAGAAGCCGGTGAACACGGTGAACACCTCTGCTATCACAAACAACACGGGAAGCAGTGCTTCCAAGACGGGGGCGACGACCAGGGCCCCTGTCAGCCCCGCCATGATGCCGGGAATGAAGATAAAGATCGCCAGCAGCCACAGCACCCACAGCGCCGTGCGGAAGACCCCTCGCGCCCACTTTTCCCACAGGAGCGAGCCCAATCCCCACACGAAAGCCTCGACCACGATGGACCAGCCGACGCGGGGGCAGGTCTCGATCAGGTGGATCACGCGCCCGATCCCCCTGGCCAGCTTCCACATCTTGTACACGGCATAGGCCAGCACCCCCAGGACGATCAGCGCGACGGCGGCCAGCAGTCCCACCAGCAGCCAGGGATCGATCTTGAGCAGCACGACCAGCAGGACCATCAGCACGACGGAGGCCACGTTCTCCAGCGTCGCATAGATCGGCGCGGACACGGTGCCCGTCGTCCCGGTGGCGGTGCTGAGGGCGGGTTTGGCCAGGAACTTGGCCCCGGTCAGCGCGGAGGCCGTCAGCGCGCTGCCCCCGATGACGAACAGCCCATCGCCGATGCTCCCGTCGCCGTTGAGGTCGAACAACTGCATGGCCTGCAGAGAGGTCTGGAGCTCGGGGTGCATCCCGACGATGACGCCGGCGGAGGCCAGGGCCAGCAGCGCCGCCGAGACGGGCACGAGCAATCCGCTGAGCAGGTTGACGACGGTGTTAACGACGTTCATCACGCCCGGCCCCAGGGCCGAGGCGTAGGAGGGCGCGATGGTGACGAGCCAGAACACGGCCACGACGCCGATGAACCACCACGACTCGAAGAGGGTGGCCATGTCGGGTGAAAGCTCGATCAGGCCGGTCTTGGCGAGGATGGAGATGATCAGCAGGCAGAGGTACTGATCGGCCGCGCCGATCACGCCACCGGCGGCGATGGCTGCCAATACAAGCTTCATAGCACACCTCCTGCAATCAATCTTCTGGGGGATGTAAAAGCGAGTACCCCTGCCGCGACTTGAACGCGGGCCACCGGCTCCGGAGGCCGGTGCTCTATCCAACTGAGCTACAGGGGCACACGTCTACTTATACCACACAAGATGATAAGTTGCAACTAGACCTTGTCTCTCAGACCTCCGAAGTCTGGCGGGCCAACTGCGCCGCCAGGCAGATGGCCTCGACCATGCCGTCCTCGTAGGCGATGCCTTTCCAGGCGATGTCGAAGGCGGTGCCGTGATCGACCGAGGTGCGCACGATGGGCGATCCCAGCGTCACGGTCACGCTGCGCTCGAAGCCGTGGGTCTTGACGGGGATGTGGCCCTGGTCGTGGTACATCGCCACCACCGCGTCGAACTCGCCGCGGATGGCTCGGAAAAAGACCGAATCGGCCGGGATGGGGCCGCAGGCGTCGATCCCCTCAGACTGTGCCGCCTCGACCGCCGGGCCGATGGCCTCGATCTCCTCGCGGCCGATCAGCCCTTCGTCTCCGCCGTGGGGGTTGAGCGCCGCGACGGCCAGGCGCGGGCTTTCGATGGCCATCTGCTTCAGCCCCACGTTGGTCAGGCGGATGGTCTCCAGCACGCGCTCGCACGTGATGTGGCGCGCGACCTCGGCCAGGGGCATGTGGCGCGTGACGTGCACCACCCGCAATCCGGGCGTCGCCAGCATGGTCGTGACCCGTTCCTCGCCGGTGAGCGCGGCCAGCAGTTCGGTGTGGCCGATGTAGGGGATGCCGGCGGCTTTGAGCGCGGCCTTGTTGATCGGGCCGGTAGCGATGGCGTCCGCCTGGCCTGCCTGAGCCAGCTCCACGGCCTTTTCGACATACTCCACCGATGCGCGTCCGGCGATGGCCGAGACCTTGCCCGGCAGCAGCACGGCGGGGTCGGCGTTGCCCAGGTCAAGCACGTCGGGCGCGGCGGGGTCGAAGTGGGCATCGGCCGCGTCGGTGATGGGGTGGAGGCGCAGCGAAGCGCCCAAGAGCGCCATAGTCTTGACCATGACGCGCGCATCGCCTACGATCAGCGGGCGGCAGCAATCCCACGCCTCCTCCCGCGCCAGCGCCTTTAGCGCGACCTCCGGCCCCACGCCGGCGGGATCGCCCATGGTCACGGCGACGATCGGACGCTCACTCATCGAGCCTTAGCTCCAACTGGATCTCGTCCCGCATCGGGATGCCGTCGAACCCCGACCTGGCGTCGTCCGGGCTTCCCGCCAGCCGCCCCGCGAGCACGCGCGTGATGGTGAACCCGAACCGCTGGTAAAGCCCTAACGCCGGCAGGTTGTCGTTGGTGACGGCGATGGCGATGCGCCCTACCCCCTGGCTCCGCGCCTCGTGGATCGCCTCTGTAAGCAGTCCCGTCGCCGCTCCCCGGCCCTGCCATTGAGGCAGGACGTTGAGCGCCACGATGGAGAGCGCGTCGTCCTCGCAGGTGTAGGCGGCCAAGCCGACGATCTTGCCCGCGTCGCAGGCGACGTAGGCGGGCAGCGCGTCGAGCCGGTGCGCGCGGTCGAAGCGCACGATCTCGGGGACGTCCCAAAAGTACTCGGCCAGGGCCGCGATCTGAGGGCGGTCGTCGGGCGTGGTAGGACGAACGGTGAGGGGGGGACGCGGCCCAGCGGCGTGCGGCCCGGTCACCTCCAGCCAGGCGTGGGTGGGGCATAGGTAGGCCCCGCTCTCGTGATCGCGAAAGAGGGGCTTGGCGTCGCAGTAGGCACAGGTTTCCATTGTCGCTCCTTTTTGCTCCTTGCGGCGGGTGATGCTACAATTATACAACGACCGACGACGAATGACCAATGACGAACGATGAGCTGCGGATGAGCGATTATGCGCCCGCAACCTGGCGGCTGGTGCGGTCGGAGCCGGCCGATGGGGCGACGAACATGGCGGTGGACGAGGCGATCCTGCGCGCGGTGGCGGCGGGCCACGTCCCTCCCACGCTGCGCTTCTACGCCTGGGAGCCGCCGTGCCTTTCGCTGGGGCGAGGGCAGAAGGTGGCCGACGTCGATCTGGAGGCGCTGCGCGAGGCGGGCTATGGTCTGGTGCGGCGGCCTACCGGCGGCAAGGCGATCCTGCACATCGACGAGCTGACCTACAGCGTGGTCGCGCCGGAGACGGAGCCCCGCGTGGCCGGAGGGGTGGTGGGCAGCTATCGCCGCCTCAGCGCGGGACTGATGCGCGGGCTGGAGCGGCTGGGCGCGCTCGGCGTCGCCGCCGAGAGACGTGGTGCTGGCTGGCGTGCAGATCCCTCCCCTGCGAAGGGGGGTGGGGTGGGGCGTCGTCGCCGGGCCGGCCCGGTCTGCTTCGAGGTGCCGTCGGATTACGAGATCGTGGCGGAGGGGCGCAAGCTGATCGGCAGCGCCCAGATGCGCGCGCAGGGGGTCGTGTTGCAACACGGCGCCGTGCCACTCTACGGCGACATCGCCCGCGTTTGCGCGCTGCTCGTCTCCCCTCCCGACCCGGCCCGCGTGCGTGCCCGGGCGACAACAGTGGAGGAGGCGCTGGGCTTCCGCGGCTCCGCCCCTCGACTTGCTCGGGGGTCGCCTCAGGGCAAGCGCCGCGTCACCTGGGAGGAGGCGGCGGAGGCGCTGGCGGCGGGCTTTGCCGAGGCGCTCGGCCTGCGGCTCGAGCCGGGCGCGCTGAGCGACGAGGAACGCGCCTGGGCGGAGGCGCTGCGAGCGGAAAAGTACGGGACGGAGGACTGGATGCGGAGGGTGTGAGGGGAATTGCAGATTGGGGGTTGGATGATGGTCGTTGGGGCGTGTAGGGTCGAGCTGCATCTGCCGGGGAACAGCTCGCTGAAGGGGAAGCGGAGCCTGCTCAAGCCGCTGCTGGCGCGGTTGCGGCGCGAGTTCAACCTGGCGGCCGCCGAGGTGGGGCACAACGACGCGTGGCAGTCGGCGGAGATCGCGCTGGTGACGGTGGCCAACGACGCCGGGCGTGTCCACGGGGTGTTGGAGCGGGCCGTGCACTGGATCGAGACCCAGCGTCCCGAGGTGCAGGTGGTGGACTGGGAGATCGAGGTGGTGTAGCTGCGGGCGTACGACTGTCGCAATCGTTTGCCCTGGAAAAGGAACTGAAGTATACTAGCGGCGAAAAGGGGGAGGGCCAGCCAGGGTAGCACGAATATGCGTCTGCACTACATGAAAAACCATTCCCTCATCACCTCCCTCAAAAGCCTGCGCGGGAACCCGCGCGGGTGTGTCTACTGCGAACCCTTGTGGGGCATCCCCTTCAACCTGTACTCTCCCTACGTTTCCGTCTATATGGTGGTGCTTGGGCTGGCCGATAGACAAATCGGCCTGATTCTCAGCATCAGTTGGGGTTTCCAGATCGTTCTAGCATTGTTGGGCGGCGCAGTAACCGACAAGCTGGGACGCCGTCGCACCACCTTGATCTTTGACATCCTGTCGTGGTCGATTCCGGCCCTGATCTCGGCGGTGGCGCAGAGCTTTTGGTATTTTCTGGCGGCGGGCATCATCAACAGCGTCTACCGCGTCACGCACAATTCCTGGACCTGCTTGCTGGTGGAGGATGCCGAACCCGGCCAGTTGGTGGATATCTACACCTGGATCTATATTGCCAATCTGCTGGTGGGGTTTGTGACCCCGCTGACAGGGGTGTTGATCAGCATCTTTTCCCTCGTCCCCACCATACGCGGGCTGTATGTCTTTGCGGCGTTCATGTTCACTCTGAAAGCAGCCGTCACCTATTGGATGACAGAGGAGACCGCACAGGGCAAAGTCCGCCTGCACGAGACGCGCGACCAAAGCGTGTTCCACATCTTGAGAGAGTACAAGGGCGTTCTACACGAACTGCTCCGCACTCCGCAGACCCTGTACACGGCCGGCATCATGCTCGTGATCAGCATTGCCAGCCTGATCGGCGGCAGCTTTTGGGCCATCATCGTCACAGAGAAGCTGCACATCCCCGCCGAGCATATCGCCGTCTTCCCCTTCATCAGATCCGCCATCATGCTGGCATTCTTCTTTGTGGTGATGCCGCGCCTCAAGAAGATGCACTTCAAAGCGCCCATGGTGGTCGGGTTTCTCGGTTTTGTCACCAGCCAGGTGGTGCTGATCACCACCCCCGAACTGGGGTATCCTTCTCTGATCTTGAGTGTTTTTTTGGAAGCGTGCAGTTTCGCCGCCGTCGGCCCACTCGTAGACCAGATGATGGTGTTGACCATCAACGCGAAGGAACGCGCCCGCATTCAGTCGATTCTGTACGTGGGCATTATCCTGCTCACGTCACCGTTTGGCTGGATTGCCGGAACGCTTTCGGAGATCAGCAAGGATTTGCCGTTCATCCTGAACGCCGCCCTGTTTGCGGTGGGCGCGGCGCTGGCGTACGTGGCGGGGTCACGAAAGAGCCTTGCAGCCGAAGCAGCAGGGGTCTAGCCCCAGGTATGCCTCATGACAAACTTATCAAGAGTGCTGTGCATCTGGGCTGGCCGCTGGCGCACTGACCCCGAAGATTCTTCTGAACCTTGAAGCTGGCGCGATCCCAGGCGTAGTGCCTGGCGGCCACTGCAGTTCATCAGACTGCCGTTGGCCGCGCGGTTGATCGCGAGATAGACTCGGAAGAGAGAGCGTGGGGGGAAAGGAATAGGGCTCAAGGAGGTACGGATGTGGTGTACCCTGCGCTCAACGCAGTAAGTTACTGAACATTACAGGGAGGAAACAGATGCCAAATGATAGTTGTGATAGACCATGCCCGCACTCGCGGGGGATCTGCAGGCGGGAGTTTCTCAAGATAGCAGCAGCAACGGGCCTATTGGTCGCCTGTAGCCCCAGGCGACAAGCAGTTGTCTCGCCGACCGACACACCACTCACTCCCACCAATACGCCCGCACCTACCCCGACCAGCGTTCCCCCCGCTCCCACCAATACACCTGCCCTCACGGAAGAGAGCCCGGTGGACAAGTACATTGCCTACTGCGGATACGATTGTACTGAGTGCCAATACTATGGCGGGTCGTGCGACGGCTGCCTGGCCAGCAACGATCAGCAGCTACGCAGTGGGGCGCTTGAGTGCGGTGTCCGCGCCTGCAATATGGAGCGAGGTCTCGCCAACTGCGGCCACTGCGAGGAATACCCCTGTGAGAAGCTGGAAGCCATGTTTTCAGAATGGATGGCGGGGAGATGGGCGGAGGCAGCCAGGGAGGCAAAGGCTGTGTTGGACGAGGTTCATCAGTCGCTGCCATGAGAGCGCTGCCGCCAGAGCAGCGCAGACGGTCCTGATCGAGAGAGTCGCTTGGGCCTTAGCCAGCATCTATCCTGAGCGAAGCCGAAGGATAGATAGATTCTCGTCGGTGCTGTGCACAGCACACGACGACGCCCTCACACCTCCGACAAATGCCCTGTCCGTTCCTCTGAGCTTGTCCAAGGGATAGCCACTTGCTTGGCGGGGTTGCCTTGTCTGGTTCTCTCGGACGCGAAGTGTCCGCACTTGCCTTTCCTTCCCGCTTCTGACGATGTGCGACCTCCCGTTGCCGAAGACCAGCCGGACACCAGGTGAAGGCGTTGTCAACCCTGCTCCGAGGTGATAAGGGTTGATGTTTCGCGGAAGACGTGTTATCATCCCACCTATGTCGATACACAGTTGTCAAGGATGAAGCTGATTCTATTCGGCCAGCCTAGGCCTGCTCGCTCCAGAGGCTTTTTCAGAAGAATCATACGAGGAGAGAAAAATGCTCAAGAGACTGTTCACAGGAAGGATCTGGCTTTTTGTCATTATCGCGCTCGTGGTGCTTGCTGCCATTGTTGGCCTTTTGCTCAGGCCCAGGCCGCAACCCGATGTGACGGCCACAATTGAGCCTACCGAAATCGTGACGCCAGAGGCGTCTGCGACCGTCGAACTACTTGCGGCGCCCGGCGAATACGACTTTGAAGACGGCACGACGCAAGGCTGGGTACCGCGCGGCGAAGCGTCGGTCAGCGTTGCGACCGATGTCGTCCACTCAGGCTCCTACAGCCTTTTGACCACAGATCGCAAGGAGGGGTGGAACGGTGCGACCGTGGATGTTTCGGGGCTGCTGGAGCCGGGCAACACGTACGAGATCGGCGGGTACGTGAGGCTGGCCGAGGGAGAACCGGACAGCAGGGTGGTCATCACCATGCAGCGCACACCGGTCGGCGGGGATGCCTTGTACGAATGGATCGCCCCCAGTCCGGAGAACGGCGTGACGGACGCTGAGTGGGTCTACCTGCAAGGGCGGTACTCGTTCAGCGGCGCGGTTTCAGAATTGCTCCTGTACGTGGAAAGCCCCGATGAAGAGCTCGTCGATTTCTACATCGACGATATCACGATCACACTGATCCCTTCTACGGAGGGACCCAGGGTATATGACTTTGAAGATGGCACGACGCAAGGGTGGGTACCGCGCGGCGAAGCGTCGGTCAACGTTGCGACCGGTGTCGTCCATTCGGGCTCCTACAGCCTTCTGACCACAGATCGCAAAGCCGATTGGCATGGCGCGATCGTAAACATGTTGGGGTTGCTGGAGCCGGGCAGCACGTATGAGATCGGCGGGTACGTGAGGCTGGCTGGGGGAGAACCCGCCAGCAGAGTGATCATCACTATGCAGCGCACGCCGGTCGGCGGAGGCACCAAGTACGAGTGGATTGCTCCCAGTGCCGAGAACGGCGTGACGGACGCCGAGTGGGTCTACCTGCAAGGGCAGTACTCGTTCAGCGGCGAAGTTTCAGAACTGCTCCTGTACGTGGAAAGCCCCGACGCCGAACTCGTCGGTTTCTACATCGACGACATCGTCATCACGCGCCTGTCGGGGCCATCGGTCCAGACCGACATCCCCTCGGTGCACGAGACACTCTCTCCCTACTTCCTGGTCGGTGCGGCGCTCGAGCCAGATCAACTCGACAGCGAGCGGCACGCGACCCTGCTGACACATCACTTTAACAGCCTCACGGCCGAAAACGTGATGAAGCCCGGCTCGATCCAGCCGACCGAAGGGAACTTTAGATGGACAGGCCCGGACAAACTGGTTCAATTCGCCAGAGACAATGACATGGCCGTGCACGGCCATACCCTGGTATGGCACCAGCAGGCCGCCGAGTGGATGTTCAGAGATAGCGAGGGCAACCCCCTGGCTTCGACGCCAGAGAACAAGGCGCTGGTGCTGCAGCGTCTGGAGACTCATATCCGCGCGGTCGTCGGCCGTTACAAGGACGACGTCAATGTCTGGGACGTGGTCAACGAGGTGATCGATCCAAGCCAGCCGGACTGTATGCTCCGGAGCAGATGGTACGAACTCACCGGTACAGACTATATCGTTACGGCTTTTCAGGTGGTGCACGAGGTGGCGCCGGACGCTGTGCTGCTCATCAACGACTATGGCACCACGGATCCGCAGAGGCGCACGTGCCTGTACAACGTGGTGCGCGATCTGCGGGCGCAAGGGGTGCCAATCGACGGCGTGGGCCACCAGATGCACATCAACATCGAGAATCCGTCTGCGGCCGAGATCGAGGAGACGATCCTGATGTTTGCCGAGTTGGATGTGGAGCAGCACATCACCGAGTTGGACGTGAGCATATACACCAACGATACGGACTCGTACACGACCGTGCCGGAAGAGATCCTGGTCAGACAGGGCCACCGCTACAAAGAGGTGTTCGACGTCTTCAAGCGCCAGGCGGCGCACATCCAGTCGGTGACGTTCTGGGGCATGGCCGACGATCACACGTGGCTCAAGACCTTTCCTATCGCGCGCGTCAACCTGCCGCTGCTTTTTGACGAGCAGCTACAGGCCAAGCCTGCCTACTGGGGCATCGTTGACCCGACTCAGCTGCCCGTGGCCGTCCAGCAAATGACTGTTGCCGCCGGAACGCCGACGATCGATGGAGACCCCGAGATCATCTGGACCATGCAGCCTTGGGCGAAACTACAAGCAACCGAGACGTTCACGGCCAGCTTCCAGACTCTCTGGGATGAGGACTACCTATACCTGTTCGTGGACGTGGAGGACTCGACCCCGGGCTCGGGCGATAAGGTCGAGGTCTTTATCGACGAGAACAACGCCAAGGCCGGAGCCTACGAGGACGATGACGTGCACTATACGTGCCAGGACGGCGCGTGCACACCATCCGCCGGCGTGATAGTCTCCATGCAAACAACGTCGAGCGGATACCGGTTCGAGGCGGCGTTCCCGCTGGCTACTGCGGCAACTACCGGCGGGCAGATTGGCTTTGACCTGTGCATCACCGACGGCAGCCGGCCCGATACGCCATACTCGTGGAGCGACCCGACCCACAGCCAAGATACCAGTACGGTCAACTTTGGAACGCTAAAGCTCGCCGAGGCAGTCCGGTTGACCGTCGCGGTACGGGGCACACCCGTCATCGACGGGATCGAAGACGCTGTGTGGGCCGATGCTGTTGAGGTCAACACAACCGTCTGGGTCTTGGGTGAGAGCGGCGCGACGGCGCGGGTCAAGACGCTGTGGGATGACGAGCATCTCTACGTCCTTGCCGTCGTGTCCGACAGCCTGCTGAGCAAAGCCGCCACCAACCCTTGGGAGCAGGACTCGTTCGAGGTCTTTTTGGACCAGAACAACGCCAAGACCACGAGATACGAATCGGACGACGGACAGTACCGCGTCAATTACGACAACGAACAGAGCTTTAACGGCGCCGCAGCGGCCGAGTTGATCACCAGCGCGACGCGGATCGTGCCGGGCGGCTACGTCGTCGAGCTTGCGATCACGCTGGACGCGGTCACGCCGCAGGAAGGCATGCGGATCGGGTTCGACTTCCAGGTCAATAACGATGAAGATGGAGACGGCGTGCGAGACAGCGTCGTCACCTGGAACGACCCAACCCATCAGTCGTACCAGAACACCTCCAGGTTGGGGGTGCTTCAGTTCGTCAAGCAAGCCGAATAGGCTGCTTGCCAAAGTCGGCGTCGCCCTACATAGTGTGGTATGCTGTCAACCTGCCGGGCGAGCGAAGCCTATCCGTTCGGCGTCGCTCGCCCGCCGGGCTATCCACCGCGCCGTTGGGCCACGCCGAGTTCTGCCTGTTGCGCAGGTGCCTGTTCTCTGCAGGGAGGTATGCAGATGTCCTCAAGGTATGGGCCAGTTGTGGTCTGTGTGGCGCTGGGGTTGATGGTGCTGGAAGGGTGTGCATTGGCTCCGCGATCGGCAACGCCTGGGGCTACGCCCACTGCCTCCGGCTTCGATTCCCTCGGTCGCTGGGAAGTGGTCCGTCAGATCGAATACTACAATCTGCCGGAGGAGAACCTAAAAGGTGACATCGGCCCGGCCTATACTCCCTACCTGGTGAGCTTGGCCGGTTTTCACACCGACGCTTTTGGCATCACGGTCGGACCCGACGATGATGCGCGCTATACCACCGATGGCGGCCAATCCTGGACCAAAGCTGCTGGCGAATTGCACTGCCGCCACGGACTGGAGATAGTGGATGAAAGGGTGGCCTGGCATTGCGGCAACGGCGGCACGCGCGTTTCGACGGATGGTGGTCAAACCTGGCACACGGTGACACCTGCGGGGTGCCCGTACTTGAGTTTTCTGGATGCACAGACCGGGTGGGCTGCTTCACCCTCTGGCCTGCAAGCGACCAGCGATGGCGGCGCTAGCTGGAATGATCTATCTCCGCCCTTGGACACGCAGAGTATCGCAGCGGTTGCGCTCCGGACGGTCAATGATGGCTACGTATTGGGCACAACTGGCGATTTGTTTGTTACGGCGGATGGAGGGCAAAGCTGGGGGGTACGCTCCCTGGGACTAGAAACAGGCGAACGGCTGATCGCTGCTTGGGTGGGACCCAATGTGGCTATGCGGTTTTTCGATGCCCAGCACGGCATGGTGGTTTTCGCTCTCTCAGATAGAACAGTGTGGTTCGCGATCACACGGGATGGTGGTCAAAGCTGGCAAAGAGCCGAGATTCCAGAGTTGCGAGATCAGTCGTATTACTATCATCTGTATCTGGCGCGCGATGGCCGTCTGTTGACCGTGACCGACGCCTATGTCAATGGCGCGAATGTAAGCATCGTGCTACGTTACCAGCAGCCCTAGCTGGACATGCTCTCGGAAAGTGTGGCGTCTGTGTAGAGCTGTGCCTGTTCCTCTCACCCAGGCGCTACTACCCAGCCCTAGCCGGAACCGCGCTGGTGAGGTGCGACGGCTCACCAGGCTGGCCGAAACTCTGTCTTTACGTCATCCAGGTTGGCACCCACGACTTCGATGTCGGCCAGGCGGTTAGGGCCCAAGCCCAGTTGATACGCGATGTTCAGGTGATTGTCGGCCCGCAAGAAAGGCACGTTGGGGTACTCTGCGGTGGGATCGAACCCCATCGCCGTCACCGCCACGGCGTCGGTGGCCACCGGATTCTTGCCTCCGATGAGGAGACCGGGGCTTTGGGGATGGAGATTCTGATTCCACGGGCCTTCGCTGCCGTCCACAGTCTTGATCCCGTCAATGAGCGACAGATTGACCGGCCGCGCCCGGTTCAGGTCGATCACCACTCTCGGCAGTCGGCTTTTCGTCTCGTTCTCGGTCCCGTGGAATCCCGTGCGATACCCATCGCCAGCCTCGAGCTCATAAAACCTGAACGGCACCAGACCGATCAGGTTCTTCATGGACTGGGTGATGCCGCAGAGCCAGTGGCACTTCATCTTCGCCACAGAGACCAGCGCGTCCACCTCTTCGAGAAGGTGGTTGAAAGTGAACTTTTCGTAGACGAACCAATCTCTGCCGACGGGGGTGGAAGCGTAATCGGTGTACGGTTCGGAGTCGTTCAGATCGATGAGCTTGGCTCCGAGATCTTGAGCCATGGCGACATAGTCCCAGGTCTCAAAAGAGGCCCACTCCCACACGGCCTCGACGATATAGATCTCTTTGGCGCCCGCGTCGCGCAAAAGCTCGCCGACGGCGCGTGCTACAGCCGGGTGGGTGACGTAGGTTTCTGTAGCGGTCGCTACGGCCGGGGGTGAGGCGCTATTGATTCCTCCCGTCAGATTCACCTTGATCGCCACCTTGTCGCCTGCTTTGATCACGTCTTGCAGCCCTCCCAGGCTGTCGAACACGGCCTCAACCTGCTGTCGCACCAGTTGGGGGTCGTAGGAGGCGGCCTGCGCGATGGCCACCCGAGCAGGAGCCGCAGTAGGGTATGGGGTGAGCGGGGTTGGGAAAGTCGTCGTTGGGGCGGGGGGGCAGCAACCGCCCAGTAGCGTTCCTCCCGCCAATGCGCCGACCATTTTCAGGAAACTGCGCCGAGAGATATTGCCGCGTTGAGTCGCGTGCGGATCGGGTTGACGATCGGAGTGAATTGGGTTCATGCCATCTCCTTTGCGCTTCGAGGGGAAAGCGGAAAACCATACCAGTCGCCTGTTGAAAGGCCGTGGCGCGCTTGCTTTGAGCCTGGCCAGCAGCCTGTTGGAGGGAACACATCTGGCCGCTAGTATAGCGGCAAACGAGGAGGCTGTCAACGCGAGAGTTGTCTTGCCGGCGAAATTGACGTATGATGTAGTGTGTCGGGCTTTCTCGGCAGTGGGTTATCCGCCGCGCCGTTGGGCGTGCTCAACATTGGTGAGGGTGAGGTGAGATACGAAATGAGAGCTGTTCCCAGGGAGATAGCGCAGAGGTTCGCTAGAGCGTTTGCGGGTAACCAAGTCGGATTTTCTGGACGGGAGGTAACCGATTACTTATCTCAGTACAGCAATGCTGTAAAACCATATGATCATTATGGGTTTACACCTAAGCGTGAAGAGCTGTTTGTTAAGGCTCTATACTCTCTACTTCCCAGAGAACAGTACTATGCTCTAACCGATCTGTGTTTGAATCCACCACCAATGAGATATGCTGTTCCATCTCAAGAAGTGAGAGCCGAACTTCTCAGTCAACTCCACAGCCATTTGAATGTAGAACCAGTGGGTATGCGGTTCTCGACTCTCCGCGAGCATACCTTCAGAGAAGATTGGATAACTGCATATGGAAGAGTTATTGCAAGCCCGGCTGCTGCTATCACAGCAGCAAGGACACTACCTGGACTTTGGCAAATCTGAGGCATTAGTGCCTCGTAACACCAACTTGACATGAGGGGCCACCCGCGGCATGCTTCTGGTGTCAGAGCCAGAACAGTCTAGGAGGTCCCCTCATGCCAGCTCATATTGTCTTCAACTCGGTCGAATTATGCAAGTTCATTGTCCATCTGCGTTTGAAGCTCACAAAACCCCAACTCCGCCACGTGACCAACGTAGCCGATGCGCTCGTCGTCTCCGAGGCACGTCGGAAGACCTTGTCCGCGTTGCAACGCGAGTTGCTAGACCCGCCATCAGACCAGTATGCACTGGCCGACTGCTTCCGCGAAAGTCCGTGGACCGCCGAACAGGTACGCACACGGTTGCTGATGTACCTGGTACACCTGGCGGTGCGACTGGCGCGGCTGCTGCATCTGGAGAAGATCATCTTCATCAGCTTCGACGACTCCCTCTGCGCCAAGGACCCGGACACCCAGTACCTCGAAGCTGTGGACTGGCATCACGACCACAACGCCAGCAGCAAGAAACGTCCAGTCTACCGCAACGGTTCCGTCTATGTCCTTTGCCGACTGCAGATCGGCTTCATCCAGTTCACCGTCAACTGGCGGCTGTACCTGCGGCGCAAGACGGTGCGCAAGCTCAACCGCCAGCGCGCCAAATCCCAGCGCTTGTCCTATGCCAGCAAATACACGCTGGTGCAGCAGATGCTGGGGGAGCTTCAGCCGCTTCTCCCAGACGACTTCACGGTCTACGTTCTGTTCGACAGTTGGTACACCGCCGCCAGGCTGATCACATTCATCCGACGCCAGGGTTGGCACGCTATCTGTGCGCTCAAATCCAATCGCATCCTGAAGCAACCCGGCCCTCACACCGGCAAGCCGGGCCGACCACCCGTCGTCCGACAACAGGTACGCCAGTGGGCCCAAGAGCTACGGTACACGCCTTACACCCGCGCCCGGGTCAAGGCGGCAGACGATACGGTCATCACTTACCTGGTACGCTCTCTCACAGGGCGTTTGAATCGGGTGCCGTTCGACGTCTGCGTGCTCATCTCCAAACGGACCCGCCGGGACAAGCACCCGGCATACTTCTTATGCACCGACCTGAGCCTAAGCCCTCAGACAGTGCTGAAGTACTATCTGCTCCGCTGGCCCTGCGAAGTCGACAACTGGTATCTCAGGGAAGCCTTGGGCTTGGCCGACTATCAGATGCGTAATCTGGAAGCCATCGCCAAGTATCACGCCGTGGTCTTCCTCGCCCTGGCCTATCTGCAGTGGCGCGCGCGGATGGGTACATCCGACGTGCGCACCAAGCTGCGCGACCGCTCCGCTCAACCCACGCCAGCCGACGTCATCTACCAACACCGCCAAGAGCATTATCGTCAGCTCGTCGAGGCGGTGGCCCGTGTGACGCTGGACGTCGGAGCGGTGGAACCGGTTTTGGACTACTTCCTGTGCCAGTCACCTCCCCAGCCACTACCTGTCATCCCGCTGGTGCAGCCCGTGCCCGTCGCGCAGATCGCGCCTGGTCACACCTGAGTCCGCTGTCGCGTCTCACCGACTGCAACGACTCTCGGCAGCAGCGGCGGACTCTGCCACTGCCTGCTCTGGCACCGCGCCACTGCGCCCCCAACCGCCGTGTATTGCCCGCGCCCAAGTGTCACTTGTCCCAATCCTGGCACTCCCGTGTGGTTTATTTGCCAAAGTCCAG
>Ga0315548_1000893_pt1 | contig 26516 bp, 23 predicted proteins | sample SalMarSW160110MG_2_FD_202540 | JGI IMG/M metagenome (GOLD analysis project Ga0315548, IMG submission 202540) | Salt marsh sediment microbial communities from the Plum Island Ecosystem LTER, Massachusetts, United States - Salt Marsh Sediment SW1601-110 ... | reverse complement strand
GTGCCCGGCGTAGCCGTCGCTGTTTGTTTTCTTCTTTTCCTGGTGCTGTTGATTCATGCTGCTTCGAGTGATATCTCTGAGACGCGAAGACAGTTAAATCCCACAGTACAGTTGCTCCAGCAAAAGCTGGCTAACCGGCAGCAGCTAATCGATACCATAGCCGAATTTGAGCAGAACATAGACACCCTTGAGGTCCTGCGTGGCGATATTGCGGCTGCTCTAGTGAACTTGGAAATGCAGAGCGAAAAATTGAATGGTGATTTGGCAGTTATCATCAATACTGTTCCCGATACCGTGAGCCTCATTAACATCAGCAATAGCAAAACAGCATTGAAATTGACTGGCAGGGCAACAAGCGAGGAGGCGGTGCTGTCGTATTTAAGTGAACTGAATGCCAGCGAACGATTCTCTGGTATTAAAATTACGAGTATGAATAGAGTGAGCGACCAGAGGGTAGAATTCAAGGCAGTCCTTAATAGCGAAGACTAAATAAGCGGGCGTTTTTACTGACCGGCCTCAAGGTTGTCAAAACGAGCGAACAGAGCGCATTCAGGATTCCGGAAACGCGTGCCAGCGGCCCTGCCCTCGAATCAATGTTACGTTAGGCTTCCGTCCGCTGACATCGCGTCGAGACTTGAAATCAGTGCCTCCACTGTCCGGTCAAGCTCTTCTTCGGTATGCATGGCAGACAGGACAAAGAACCTTCCGCCCATAGTAGCGATGCCTCTCTGGAGCAGGTGCAGACAGAGCCTTCCTTTCTGCGCGGCTCCGGAAACTAATTTTGTCACATCACTGGTCGGGGGCAGGCTATCATCAGCCGGTTCATAATCAGCCGGACCAAGATAGACGTGGACAATCGTTCTCCCATAGAGTCGGCCGGCATATCCTTTACCCTTGAGTGCCTGATTGCCTTTCTTTCTGAGGTAGGCGCCCAGCTCATTGGCCCGTCGCTGTGGTTCGCCGTCAAGGTAAAGCGTGCAGGCAGCCACCCCAGCGGCTGCGGTGAGCGGGTTGGCATTCCAGGTTCCCGGGTGTCTGGCGAAAGGCTGTGGAGGGGCCTTGGGTTTGAGCATGTCCATTATGTCCGCGCGGCCGCCAAGTGCGCCGATGCCGAGCCCGCCGCCGATAGTCTTGCCCAAACTGGTCAAATCGGGTGTCACCCCGACTGTGGACTGCCAGCCGCCGGCAGCGTCGCGGAATCCAGTGACCACCTCGTCGATGAGGAAAACGGTGCCATACTTGCGCGCCAGCGGAGGGATACTGCGTACGAAATCAGGGTCCCACGGTATCTGCCCGGCCATGTGAGCACCGCCGCCTTCGGCCATGACCATGGCGTACTCTCTGGTCATCAGCTCCTTTTCCAGCAGCTTCAAATCATGACCGGGTATCATGGTGACGTAATCATTGCTCACCCCTGGAGCATCGGTGACGACAAGCTCGTCGCCCCAGCCGTGGAAGTTTTCCACAAAGCGGAGTATTTTCTTACGTCCGGTGAAGAGGCGGGAAAGGCGGGCCGCCATCATGTTTGCTTCCTGACCGCAGGAGAAAAACTCGATCTTCTCCATGGCCGGCATCATGCGCTGAATCAGTTCCGCCCAGGCCACCTCCAATTCGTGGTTTTCCCCGTAGTGAGTGCCTCTGGCCACCTGCTCCTGCACCGCCTGCACTATCGCGGGATGGCAGTGCCCTAGAATCAAGGCACCATGTCCCATGACATAGTCGATATATTCATTACCATCGATGTCCCACTTGCGGGTTCCCCGCGCTCGCGTTATATAAGGACGGAAGGGGTCGAAAATCCGGGCAGAGTGGGTAGCACCATCGGCGGCGAAAATGCGCATTGCCCGTTCATGCAACTTCTGCGAGCCGGGATGTGTCCTTATATACGCATCAACGATGTTTGATGTATTGCTCGTCATTTTTAACTCCTCTTTAATGCCTGCGGCGATATTTTACTATAAAGTTCGATTAAACAAAAGGTGAGTTACGGCGTTTGCCGTGTCGGGACAACCGTCTGGATGTTATCATATAATGTAATCAACGCTGGCAGGAAGGAGAAATATATGGAAGACTTCGAAATCATTGACATGCACGTTCATCTGTGCCGGACCGAAGATGAGGAAAGAGAGTACTTTCCCCTGCCGGGGCGCCGGGAACGTGACCGCTGGGCGACGCCGGAAAGGGCCATCGAATACATGGACAGGAATAACATTTCGCAGACCGCCTTTATGATTCTGGTACCTCGACAGTACCGCGGCCCCCTGTACGAAAAAGCAAAGCTGGATGGACTTCCCGAAAGTCAAAGGCGGAAAGAGAAGGAAAGAATCGCCGGGCAAATCGGGCCGATAATGCGCAAGATGAACGAGTGGGGGTGCGGCGTGGGCCGTCGTCTGCCAAGGTTGCTGCCCTTTATCGGCATGTCTGATGACCTTGGAGGCCCTGAAGCCATGGCGGAAGAGGTAGCCCTGAGAGCCAGCCAGGGGGCGAAAGGCGTCAAGATGCACCCGGGGCAGTTCTCCCACTACCCGGACGATGAAGCGTTCTGGCCCATGTATGAGAAATGCCAGGAACTGGGCCTGCCCATACTGGCTGATTCCGGCCCCTGGCCGCATTCGCATCTGGTATTCATGTACCCCAATCCGCTGGGCTACAAGCTGCATGAGGATGAGAAAAATTACGCTGAACCCAGGAATTGGGCGAAGGTTCTCGAGGCCTTCCCGAAGCTGACCGTTATCCTGGCCCACCTTGGCTCGGCCTGGTGGGATGAGAGGGTGGAGCTGGCGCAGAAGTATGCCAACGTCTATTTCGACACGTCACAGGGTTTTGCCGCCCCGGACCAGTTGCCCGTGGTCGCCCGACGAGGTCTCGCCGAGGAAGACGCGGTCAGGGTTTTCCGAAAAATCGGGGTGGAAAGAATCATGTTTGGCACCGACCTGCCGGGGATACCGTTGCAGCCTCAACTGGAACAGATACTCCGGCTACCCTGTACCGACGGGGAAAAGCGGATGATTCTGGCGGAGAATGCCAGGCGCATCCTGCGTATCTAGGTATGTACTTTCAGCCCCTGCGCCTTTAGAGATTGTGCGAACTCGGCTCTCAGTTCGGGGATAAGTACCAGTCCCTTGAAGTTGGTGGGGATTCTGGCCAGGCGGACATAGTCCGGACGAAAACCTTTGGGGACTATTTCCCGGGCCCTGTTTTTAAAATCGGCCTCCAGCTGGCTTTGTTTACCGGCTGCCTCTTCGCTGAGTTCAATGGTAACGCAGCAGCTGTCTTCGTGTTCGCTCTCGACTCGTAAGCCCACCACCGCCAGCTTGAACTGCTCGGGCTTCATCTGGAAATCTTCGGCCAGTACCCTGGATAGCTCTGCCGCCACCTGGTCATAAGCATAGTTGGCGCCACCCCGGATAAGAAGGGCAGAGTCCCTCGTTACCCAGTAGTAATCCAGCTCTCCATCCTCTTCATTCTTTAGCGTGAAGACGATATCTCTTAGACCGGTGTACCAGCCCTTGTGGAAGACAGATTTGGTAGCGGCACTATCCCCTATATAGTGGCTCATAATATTGGCCCCCTGCGTGACGAGGTAGCCGGGTTCGCCGATTTCGCAGGGCAGCATGTACGATTTATCTTCCGGGTCAATGGACCTGACCGCCCTGATTCGCGTGACCGGGAAGTGTTCCCGGCCGATGTAATAGCCGGCGATGCTCTCGCCATGGTAGGAGTGGGACCACCCGGCCTGAAATGCCTGCATAAGCCCGTCTTGCGATAGCGTCCTCGGCGTGGCCATGACCTGCAGGCAGGTTTCCGTCGCCCCAAAGCGAACAATGGGCAGGTGGTTGCTGAATTTGATGGCGCGCTGAACCGTGGTCGGGCCGACAGGTGCCGAGCCAATCATGATATCGGTTTTGCCCAGCGCCTCTTTCAAGGCCTCTTCCGCAACGGGCAGTTCACCGCGAGCCGAGAGTTCGTTTAGAAAATCGAAATGGCGGGCAACCATGGGGGCGATGAGCAGGTCTCGTCTGTGTCTGGCTACATCCGCCACTATCTTCCAGTAAAGTGTTGAATAACGCTGTACGATGTGAACTCTTGTTCCGCGGCGCCGCATGCTCCAGTCCAGAAAAGCCGAGGAATTGGAATGATGCAGGGGGTTGACCAGCAGGATGTCAAGCCCCGCTGCTTCGGTTATGTCGAGGTATCGCTCAAAAGTCAATCGATTGGCCAGATAACAGCGATAAGGCAAGCTGACGCCTTTTGGCTCTCCGGTTGTCCCGGAAGTGAAAATGACCATCCGCTCATCTTCATAACCGAGCGAGGGAAAAGTCGGAGCCGGAGCATTTCTATATGTTTCAATTTTCTTTGCTTCGAGGGCAGCTCGAAAGGACGAATCAGATTTTATGGCTTCTATCCGGCTGGCGAATTCTTCATCGAAGATAAGGAATCGGGCCCCGGTTATTTCCGCTTTGTTGACGACACGCTTGTTATCGTCCACCTGCCAGTTAACGGTCACGGGAACGCATCCCACCAGTACAGCGGCGAGCCTGAAGACCGCATCATGGAAACTGTTGTGGGAAAAGCAATGCAGTATCCTGTCTCCTTTGGCCACTCCCTGTTCATGGAGGTACGCGGCTCCCGCGCCGGCCAAATCCCAGAATTCTCCTCTGGTCAGAGCTCTCGACTTTACCGCCTTCCCATCGAAGAAATAGTACTGGAAGAATGGTTGTTCCCGGTCCTCAAAAGCTGCCAGGTACTCCTCCAGAGGAGATGGATGGGAGCTTAAGGCAGTCACCGGCTCGCCCGTGCTTAGTAAATATGTGTCTGTCCCGGCATTATTCATGGAAATAAATAATAGCAAAACTTGAAGAGAAAGCTGCTATACTCTTTATACCGTAGTAATCATGTAAAAATCAACTCTTATATCATTATGCTTTAATGAAAGATAAGCCTGCCCAGGAACGTGTTTTTTATCGTGATTGCCCCTTCCGGGCAGAATTCATGGCAGCAGTAGCAACGGATGCAGCGGTCATATTTAAATGTGGGCGGTATGGACTCGTCTCCCGTGTGCCAGTCGACGGCTTTCGGTTGTGCCGGACAGTGTCTGACACAGGTGCCACAGGCGGTACAAAGGCCGGCATCGATAGTCGGCTGCGGGCAGACCCAGTTTCTGATTAATGTCCTCCAGCGGCCGCCCCACACCGGGACGGGAGGGCGGCGCACCACGGTAAAGTCCCTATCGATGAATGATTCAATATCTTCACCAACCAGCTCTATGTTTTGGTCGTGATACGTTCCCAGCCCGGCCTTTTCCCCGGGTTCAGAAGTCGGTACAAATTCGGGGTTCAAATCGATGATTTTGCAGGCCGTTGCGTCCAGGGCAATGGGGTCTGTCGAGAACAGCAGGACATCCAGGTGTTTTGGCCAGCCGTTCCTCGGTCCGTTGCCCTCCATGGCGATAATGCCGTCCATGATATACAGGCGGGGCCGGAGAAAAGTGGTCAGGTCAACCAGCATGGTGGCAAAGTCATACGGGCTGGGCATCTTGACGTGGTACTGGCTTTTCCGGATGCCGGGTATACAGCCAAACTGGTTCTTGACGGCTCCGGTGAGCCGGGTCAGCCCGTGCGTTTTCAGCTTCGGTAAACTTATCAGGCCGTCGCAATCCAGGGCGCCGTTGGCGATAACAAACCTTTTATTGAGGAGCGCTTCCTGGTGGGTAACGGCTCTGCCCTTATCGAAATCGGCCAGCTTTATTCCCAGTTCATCGGCGGCTGCTTTCAATCTCGCCCGCTTCATATTGGCTTCGCACTTCCCAAAACCGGAGGAATCGCCGTAATAGACGTCAGCATCGGCCGCCTGAAGCAGCCGCCCCACCGCCTTTAGCAGTGCCGGGTGTGTGACCACGCATTTATCAGGATTGGTGCCAAACAGTACGTTCGGCTTCAGTACTATCCGTTCCCCTGGCTTAACGAAACGGGTGAGACCGCCGAGGAGCGTGATGCCCGTTTCAACTGCTTGATATATTCGCTCCTCGTCATAAGTATCGCATCCGACCAGGGCAACCGTAGATTTACTCACTTTTTACTCTGTACGCCTCGCTTAGGAACTGAAATATGATGCCTCCGCCCCATAATCTGCCGATACTGTTTTCGCCATGCCGAAGAAGTTGCTTTAGCTGGCACGCTGTTGCCTGACCTTGGCATCAAACCGCGCCTTTACCTGCTCCAGAGTTAGACCGCTGATGCCTATTAACTTCCGTTTGCTGCTCAGACCCTTTTCGATTGCCAGACTGGTTTTGCCTGTCTGAAGGACTTCGCTGAGAAAATCTATCAGTTCCTGGTTCGCTTTGCCCCTGACGGGCGGTGCGGCGATTTTCAATTGCCATATGCCACCCTTTTCGCCCTGCACCTCGTTCCATCGGGCGCCGGGATGCACCTGCACCCAGATTTTAATTCTTTCCATAGCCATATGAGCGTTCATTATTTTAGCACGAGGGAGCGGTATAATTCATGCTTTGGCGCTTTAAAATCTTTGAAATACTGTCTGGCATTAGGCTATGATATTGGGCTATAATAGGGATTGTAGCTGTTCCGATTTTTATCTATGACGGGGTGATGGTATTGGATGTCAGCGAATTAAAGTCCAGTGTTATCAGCGCGATAGACAATCACCGTAACGAGCTAAAAGACCTGAGTTTGAAAATCCACAGCCATCCCGAGACCGCGTTCCAGGAAGAGAAGGCGGCCACCTGGCTCACCGATTATCTTAGGGAAAAGGGGTTCGCCACGGAAAAGGGCATTTGCGGGCTGGAGACAGCCTTCCGGGCGAGCTACGGCAGGGGGAAACCGGCGCTCGCTTTTCTGGCGGAATATGACGCCTTGCCCAAGCTCGGGCATGCCTGTGGACACAATATCATCGCCACCAGCGCCGTTGGCGCCGGAATAGCGGCCAAACTGGCGGTGGATGAACTCGGAGGCACAGTGCAGGTGATGGGCACACCGGCGGAGGAAATGTACGGCGGTAAGGTGTATATGATAAAGAAAGGCGCCTTCAAGGGTATGGATGCCGTCATGATGGTGCACCCGGCGGGACTGAACACAGCGACCACCAAATTCCTCGCCCTTGAGACGCTGGAGGTCGAGTTTTTCGGCAAGCCGGCCCATTCCGCCGCCAGGCCGGAAGCGGGCATCAATGCTCTGGAGGCCATGCTTCTGTCCTATGCGGCCATCAATTCCCTGAGGCAGCATATCAGGGACAGCGCCCGCATCCATGGCATCATCACCGATGGCGGTGAAGCGGCCAATATCGTGCCGGCGCACACCGCCGCGCATTTCATCGTCCGGGCTGAAGACGACAGCTATCTGGATGAACTGAAAGAGAAGGTGCTTAACTGCTTTATAGGCGCTGCCACAGCTACTGGAGCCAGATTGAAATACCGGTGGGGGGAGGTACGCTATGCCCCGCTGCGCAATAATTTCACACTGGCCCGCATGTTCCGGAAGAACCTGCAGTCACTCGGCAGGCGGGTACATTTAGTCGACCTCAGGATAGGCATTGGCAGCAGCGATATCGGTAATGTCAGCCAGGTGGTTCCCAGCATTCACCCCTTAATCGCCATAGCTTCGGCCAGGGCGGTCACTCATTCCCCTCAATTTGCCAAAATGGCGATCTCGGAAGCGGGCACACGCGGTCTTCTCGATGCCGCCAAAGCAATGGCGATGACCGTGGTTGACCTGATGGCTGAGCCGGCTGCACTGGTCAGGGTCAAGAAGGAGTTTGAACAGTCTAAAGGGTCAGGATAAGGGAGAGGTTTTTAAGGGATCGAATGATTATTGCCGTTGATGCCGCGGGCGGGGATTATGCGCCCCTTGAAGTCGTAAAGGGGGCCGTGAAGGCAGCCGAGGAGTACGGAGTTGAGGTGGCGCTGGTGGGGAAGAAAAAAGTGCTCCATGTGCTGGCGGGCCGACATCTGAAAAAACAGGGCATCAGAATTGTTGAGGCCAGCCAGGTCATTTCGCCTAACGAGTCGCCGATAAAAGCCATACGCAGTAAGCCAGACTCATCAATTGTCGTTGGCGTCAGTCTGGTAAAGGAGGGGAAAGCCGCTGCCTTTGTCTCCGCGGGCAACACCGGCGCGGTGCTTGGTGCCGCATTGTTTGGACTGGGGAAGGTAAAGGGCATTGAGCGCCCCGCCATCGCCTGTATCATGGATATCACCCCCTCTACCCCGGTACTGCTGATAGATGCCGGTGCCAACACCGAGTGCCGCCCCAGCCACCTGGTCCAGTTTGCCGAGATGGGGTCTGTGTACAGCCAGCATGTGCTCGGTATCAGTGAACCGCGGATCGGGCTGCTCAGCAATGGCGCAGAAGAGAAGAAGGGAAGCCTGCTGGTTCAGGAAACTTATCCGCTTTTAAAAAAGGCCAAACATTTGAATTTTGTTGGCAATATTGAAGGACACGATATTCTGAAAGTGGTGGCTGATGTGGTCGTTACCGACGGCTTTACCGGAAATATCGTCCTCAAGACAATCGAGGGCATGAGTGACTCATTTCTGGGGTCGGCGCGGCAGCTCGGACAGGTCATTTCCAGTGCCTATCACTTCCGGGCGCGTGACCTCCTCCGCGACCTGGGGCTCGGTTCCTGGGTCAACCGGATAGACTACCGCGAATATGGGGGAGCATGTTTGCTCGGCGTGAGCGGGAATATCATCATCGCCCACGGGCGCAGTCAGGCCAAGACCATCAAAAACGCCATCGGCATTGCCAAGCATATGGCTGAGGAAGATATAGCACGGGTAATCAAGGAGGAGATTCATGAGCAAGTCAGTGGAAGTACATGACAGTAACTTTGACCAGATGGTATTGAAGTCGAAGACGCCGGTGCTGGTCGATTTCTGGGCGGCATGGTGCGGGCCCTGCCGTATGGTGGAGCCGGTCGTGGAGGAGCTGGCCGGTGAGTATGAGGGCAAAGTCACTGTAGCTAGGCTGAATGTTGACGAGAACATGAAAACAGCCAGTCAGTACGGCATCATGAGCATCCCGACATTGCTCATATTCAAAGATGGGGCTCCGGTTTCAAACATCATTGGCTTCAGGCCGAAAGCAGAACTGAAGCGAAGCCTCGATGCTGTTCTTTAACCGATAGATTAATAAGATGTAATTATTCAGGAGGACGAGGTTGGCGGCAAAGCGGAAGTATGATGTGGTCATTATCGGGGGTGGTCCCGCGGGGCTCACCGCCGGCATTTACGCGGCGAGGTCGAGGCTGAAAAGCCTGCTCATTGAGAGAGGGGCCACGGGTGGCTGGATTATCAATGCCGGCGAGGTGGAGAACTATCCCGGCTTTCCCGACGGCGTCAATGGGCTGGAACTGGCCGATGCCATGCAAAGGCAGGCGGCGAAGTTCGGTCTGGAGACGTTGGCCGCTGAGGTGACCGGCCTTGAGCTGAAAGGTGAGCAGAAGATAGTGAAGACGGGCGAGGGAGACATTGCCGCCAGAGCGGTCATCGTTGCCGGCGGCTCTGACCGGTTCAAGCTGGGGGTGCCCGGTGAGGATGAGTTCACCGGCCGGGGCGTAGCTTTTTGCGCCGTCTGCGACGGCTATTTTTATAGAGATGTCCCGGTGGCGGTGATTGGCGGCGGCAATGCCGCCATGAATGAAGCTCTGGAGCTCACCAAGTTTGCCTCAAAGGTTACCGTGATACACCGGCGCGATGAGCTGCGCGCCACCAAAATCCTTCAGGAAAGGGCCTTCGCCGAGCCGAAAATGGAATTTCTGTGGAACACCGTGGTCGAGGCCATTGAAGGGGAAGATACAGTAAAAAGGCTCAGGCTGAAAAATGTTAATACCGGGAAAAAGTCCACCCTTGATATATCCGGCGTCTTTGTGGCCGTTGGTTTCCGGCCAAATACGGATTATCTGAAGGACGTTATCAGTCTGGCGGACAACGGCACCATAATCACCAACGAAAAGATGGAGACCGATGTGCCGGGCATTCTGGCCGCCGGCGATATCAGGGCGAGCTCAATACGGCAGGTTGCCGGGGCGGTGGGGGACGGGGCGGTGGCGGCGATATATGCCGAGCATTACCTCGCTGGCAAATAAAAAGTTAGCCCCCTTCTTGGTGGGCAATTTTGGAGTAAAGTATAATGAGGGCAAGGGGTTAGCCGATGAAAGTTGTTTTTATTGAAGACGTGCCCGATGTGGCTGAGGCTGGAGAAATCAAGGACGTGGCCGATGGCTACGGGCGCAACTACCTAATTCCCAGAAAGCTGGCGGTGCTGGCTGACGCCCGGTCAACGCAAATAGTGGAGACACAGAAGAAGCGGAAAGCCCGCATAGAGGCTGAGACCGAGGCGGAGATGCGGGAGCTGGCCAAGCAGCTGGAAGGGCTGGACATAGTTTTAAAAGCCAAAGCGGGAGCCAAGGACAGGCTGTACGGGTCAATCACCAATGCCGATATTGCCGAAGAGCTGAACAAAAGCGCGGGACTGGAAGTTGACAAAAGAAAGATTGAGCTGGAAAAACCTATCCACGAGATAGGTAACTACGAGATAGCCATCAGGCTGACCAAGGATATAGTCCCCAAGCTCAAGCTCAGCGTCGTTGAGGAGATGGCAGAGGTTAAGGCGAAGAAAGAGGTTAAGGCGAAGAAAGAGGTTAAGGCGAAGAAGGAGAGCAAGGGGAAGAAAGAGAAAAAGGAAAAGAAGGGTGCCAGGGCGGAGAAGAAATCGGAAGAAGCGGAAGCTGGGGAACAGGGGGAGGCGGTAGTGGAAGAGACGAAAGCTGAGGGCCAGGAGGAGACGGAGTAAGTGGCTAGCGACAGGTTGCCCCCCCATGACATTGATGCCGAGGAAGCCATCATCGGTTCACTGCTCATCGATGGTACGGCGATATATAGAATCGCCACCTTTCTGAGCAAGCCTGACTTTTACCATGAACGGAACCAGTGGCTGTATGAGGCCTGCCTCGCGCTCTATGAACGCAATGAGGGGATAAACCAGATTACTGTAGCGCAGGAGCTGGCCAGGCAGGAAAGGCTGGAGGCGGTTGGTGGTGCGGCATTTTTGAGCCACCTCATTTCAGTGTGCCCGACTCCGCTGGATATCGAGCACTATGCGCGGATTGTCTATCGGCTCTCCGTTATGCGCGGGCTTATCGGCGCTGCCGACCAGATTGCCCGCGTCGGCTACGAGGCTGGCCCGGACGTGGACACCAGCCTGAATCGGGCGGAAGATATTTTATTCCGGCTGCGCCACGGACATGGTGAGCGTGACTTCGTTCATATCCGTCAGGTTCTGGACAAGTATTTTGAGGCAGCCCCGCCGGAGGAGGAAGGTCGCGTTCGCGAGCAGGTGCCCTACGTGCTTTCCAACTTCGTTGGCCTCGATGAATTTCTGGGCGGCTTTCAGCGCTCCGACCTTATTATCGTTGCCGGCCGCCCCAGCATGGGGAAGTCCAGCCTTGCCCTCAGCGTTGCCCGGAACGTAGCCGTAGAGCAGAAAGCGTGCGTGGCTCTGTTCAGCCTGGAAATGGCCAGGGACTCGATAGTCCTGCGTTTTCTGGCCAGTGAATCCGGCGTGAACTCGCGGCGGGTCAGGCTCGGGCTTCATACCGAGGACGAGGAAAGGCGTATCATGGAGGCCACCGGTGTCCTTTCCGAATCGGCCATCTACATTGACGATTCTCCGCAGCTGAGGGTGGTGGAAATGCGCAGCAAGGCCAGGCGGCTGTATTTTGAAAGAGGTGTGGACCTGATTATCGTTGATTACCTGCAGTTGATGGGGGGCGAGGGGCGGGGTGAAAACCGCGTCCAGGAAATCAGTTATATCTCCCGTTCCCTCAAGGCGCTGTCCCGTGAACTGAACGTGCCGGTAATTGCGGTATCACAGCTCAGCCGGGCGGTGGAGTGGCGGGCATCACACATTCCGCAGCTGGCAGACCTCAGGGAAAGCGGCAGTATTGAACAGGATGCCGATGTGGTAATGTTTATCTACCGTGATGAATACTATCACAACGAGGAGGAATGGCAGCTGCAGCACCCCGACCGGGAGTACCCCCGGGAGGAAGCTGATATCATGATAGCCAAAAACCGAAATGGCCCCACCGGGCAGATAAAGCTGCGTTTCCGGCACAATCTGGCCACGTTCTACAATTACGAGTACCCGGTAAGTAGCGAAGAGCCGACGTTGCTATGAGACAGTTCAGCGGATTTCCGGCCAGAATGGAATTCACTCCCATCCCCAATTATTTTCTCAGTGCCCTGCTGCCCCAGATAGGTGATATCCAGGAGCTTAAAGCAACTCTGTACGTGCTGGCGGCGCTCTACCGAAAAAAGGGCTATCCGCGATTTGTCACCTACCATGAGCTGCTGGGGAGTGATGGACTGCTGAAAAGCCTGAAAGGTGGGAAGGGGGCGCCAGAGGAGGTGCTGCAAAGGGCGTTGCAGATGGCCAGCCAGCGGGGAACCTTCATCCATATGGCTCTTGAGGGGGACGGGTCGGCCGAAGATATCTACCTTCTCAATACCGAATCGGACCGAAAAGCCGCCGCTAAAATCGAAAACGGTGAACTCAAATTGAGCGGACTCAGGGCTGCCGAGAAGAGCCACGTCGAGCTTGAGGAGCCGCCGGACATCTTCACCCTGTATGAGCAGAACATCGGTATGCTGACCCCGCTCATCGCCGACGAGCTGCGCGAGGCGGAGAAGCTGTACCCGGAGAGCTGGCTCAGGGACGCCATCAAAGAGGCGGTGGCGCTCAACAAGCGAAACATACGATATATCCTGCGCATTCTGGAACGGTGGTCAACCGAAGGGAAGACCGATGGAACATATCAGCGAGTTTCTAAGACAGACCCGGATAAATACATCAAGGGAAAATACGGACACATGGTCCGACGTTGAAGAAGCCCTCTCCCCGAGTGCCGACTGTCCTATCTGCAAGGGTGCCGGGGTGGTTCATCCGCTTTTGCCTTCCGGGAAGCCGGATTTCAGCCAGGTGGTGCCCTGCCGGTGCGTGAAAAAAGAGCTTGATGGCGAGCGCCTGGCCCGACTGAAACGGTACAGCAACCTGGGGACACTCGCCCAGTTCACCTTCGAGAACCTGGAGCCGCAGGGGAGGAGCGGGAACCCGAAGAACCAGGCGCAGTTCCAGCGGATATACGAAGCGGCAAAAGCGTTTGCCTCTGACCCGAAGGGATGGCTGGTGCTTATCGGCCCCAGCGGCAGCGGCAAAACGCACCTGGCGGCGGCCATCGCCAACGAGCGCATCAGCCATGGTTTCCCCGCTCTTTACATCACCACGCCGGACCTTCTGGACCACCTGCGCTCCGCATTCAATCCCGGCAGTGAAATTCCCTACGATGAGTTCTTTGACCAGGTGCGGAACGCCCCGCTGCTGATTCTGGACGATTTCGGTGTTCAGACCAGCACGCCGTGGGCCAGAGAGAAACTCGACCAGTTGCTGACATACCGCTCTAACAGCAAAATGCCGACGGTGGTTGTGCCCATTGTCTCGTTAGAGCAGATGGAGGAAAGGCTGCAGACCCGTCTGGCTGACCCCGGACTGAGCAAAGTCTGCGTGATTGAAGAGAAGCAGCCCGTGTCCCTGGACTATGCCTGGGGGCCGGAATTTGAGCTCCAGAAAAGCATGACCTTTGAAAACTTCGACCGGAGACGGGTCAACCTGCCGCCGGAGCAGCAGGAAAACTTGGAAGAGGCTTATCGTGTCGCTTTTGAATTCGCCAAGTCGCCCGATGGCTGGGTAGTTTTTATGGGTGAAACCGGCTGTGGCAAGACCCATCTGGCCGCGGCCATTGTGAACTATCGCTATCAGGCGAACAAACCGGCATTGTTCATTGTGGTTCTTGAGTTTCTTGACCACCTGAGGTCGACGTTCAGCCCGGAAAGCAGGGTATCCTATGACCAGGTATTTGAAAAGGTCAAAATGGCGCCGTTGCTGGTGCTGGATGATTTCGGAGAGCAGACCACCACGCCGTGGGTGAGGGAAAAACTGTACCAGGTAATCAACTACCGGTACAACTCGCGGCTGCCCACGGTTATCACCACGCGCTACACCATAGAGGAAATCAACGAGAATATCGAGAGCTCGATAAGCTCACGCCTTATCGACCCCAAGCTCAGCACGCCCTTCAATATCACCGTGCCTGACTACCGGGGTGATAATGCCAGCCAGAGAAAAGCATCCCGCCGCGAGCGGAGAAGCCGCTAAGGCCTGGGCCGGCGGCGTTTCGAGCTGGCCGCAGACGACCTTTAATCTTCAGAAAGAAACGCACAACTCTGTTAGCGTTTTAAACCACTGGCTACGGAGCGTCCCAGCTCCGGGTCAGCCTTGGTCAGGTTCTCAATTACCCGCTGCTGGATTGGCTTCTTGATGTGCATAAGGTCCGCAATGAGATTATCTACCAGGTGCTCCTTATCCATCTTGCTCAGGGAACGATATTTCTCTCTGGCCTGTGCGAAATCGTTCGTTTTGCTGATCTTCCGCCGAGCCACTTCTCCTTCAAGCTTGTATACGCGCGGGGTACCCTCTTCAGGAGCCTCTTTTGGCGCATCACTGACCAGGCTGCTGGGGTCATAGTTTACCGGGCCACTGAACTCCCCAGTCTGCATGGCTCCGTCGCGCTGATTGTTGATAGCCTCGACGAGTGGGCGGTTGGTGGGAAGCTGCAGGTAATTCGGCCCTAACCGGTGGCGCTGAGTATCAGCATAGGAGAATGTTCGACCCTGAAGAAGCTTGTCAGCCGAAAACTCGATTCCTGGAACAATACTGGCCGGGCAGAAAGCCGCCTGCTCCACTTCAACAAAGAAATTTTCCGGATTGCGGTTGAGCACCATTTTGCCCACCGCCATAAGTGGTAACTTGTCCTCAGGCCAAGTCTTGGTGGGGTCCAGGGGGTCAAAGTCTTGTTTCAATTCGTCAGCGATATCCATCAACTGCACGTTAAGCTCGTACTCAACCTCTTGGCCGCTGGCGATGGCATCGTAAAGGTCGCGGATAAGATAATCAGGGTCGACGCCGGCCAGGCGTGTTGCTTCATGGCGGTCAAGGTTCTGCACCCCCAGTTTTGGTTTCCAGTGGTATTTTACATAAAGTGCCTTCCCCTCAGCATTCACCCAAACATATGTGTTGACGCCAAAGCCCTCTTGCATTCGGTAACTTTTCGGTGTGCCGCGGTCAGAAAAGAGCCAGATAATCATATGAGTTGATTCCGGTGTTAGCGATATGAAGTCCCAAAAACGGTTATGCGCGGAAGACGCTGATGGTATATTGGTATCCGGTGCACCCTTGAAGGCGTGAACCATATCGGGAAACTTTATCGCATCCCGGATGAAAAATACCGGTAAATTGTTCCCAACCAGGTCGTAGTTGCCCTCCTCGGTGTAGAACTTAGCGGCGAAACCACGGGGGTCCCGCACTGTATCGGCAGAGCCTCGCCCCCCTGTTACCGTGGAAAACCGTACAAATACCGGGGTCTTTTGCGCCGGGTCTTGAAGAAATTTTGCCTTGGTATAAGGTTTCATGCTCTTGTAAACCTGAAAGTAGCCATGTGCACCCGCCCCCTTGGCATGGACGACTCTTTCGGGGATACGCTCCCTGTCAAAGTGGGCCATCTTTTCCACGAATTGGACATCCTGTAACAGGACCGGACCACGCTCGCCAACGGTCAACGAATTCTGGTTGTCAGTGACCGGCACACCTTGATTTGTGGTAAGGTGTTTACCTTTCATGATGCCCTCCTTTTCCTATTCTAAGAGCTTTTTCAGACTTTAGACTTTGATTTTACTATCTTTTAACATATTGTCAATACCCCCCGGATGTGTATATATTTAAGTCTTTAAAAAAATTTGGCCGTAGAGACCCCTGGATGAATAAGTGGACTCTTGATTGATATGTGAAAATGGGCAACGTTGTATAGAGTCAATTCCAGCTATGAAGACAAGCAATATGTTGGCAAATATAGCTTTGCCTATAACGTAAAACAGGGAGTTCACCGAAATTTAAGGCTAAATATGTTACCCCTGGCGCGGTTTCAAGGCGCGTGGTATCGTGATTTAAGAGTTAGCTGCTGACTTCCAGTAACTCAAATAATATATCTTCAGGGCTGACAAAAAACGCTATTTTAGTAGTAGGACTGATAGCTTTTATCTCTTGGACACACTTTATTCCCTTCGCCTTCAACTCGGCCACCGCCTCTTCAATGTTGTCGGTTCTGAGCCCAAAATGCTCAAGGCCACAGCCGTCCGGCAGGGTATTGGGCACCAGTGACTTGGCTCTTGGAGGCGTCACCTTGATTGATGGTCCATCAAATGTGACAGACTCAAGAGTACGCCCATCGGCAAGCTTACTGACACTTCTTTTGGCGCCAAAGGTTTTTTCGTAAAAATCGGCGGTAACCAAGGGGTCCTGGCTGATCAGATGAACGTGGTCAAACCAGTAATTCGGCATTTAAGCACCTCCTTATTCATGTTTAAAAGTGGTACCCCTGGTGCGACTCGAACGCACGACACGCGGTTTAGGAAACCGCTGCTCTATCCTCTGAGCTACAGGGGCACGGTTCCAAAGGTCATTATAGCGGAAGGTGGTGGCAGAGAGCAACGCTTTCCCCAGAACCGGGCTTTTTGCCAATTGGAGTCGTTTGGGGTATAATAATAATCAGGTTTAGCACTGGTTATCGCAAACTAAGATGGATACTACAGCTTTACTCGAGTATTGGATGACCAAAGTTAGAACCAAATAATAAAGAGAGGAGGTCATCCAATGAGCTTCACAGACAAGACACTGGTATGTTCTGATTGCGGGGCCGAGTTTGTCTTCAGCGCTCAGGAACAGGAATTTTTCCAGTCCAAAGGCTATACCAACGAGCCCAAGCGTTGCCCCGAATGCCGTCAGGCAAGGAAGACAGAACGAAACCGGAACAGCGGCGACGACTATAGGTCAAATCGTCAGATGTACCGCGTGGTATGCGCCGAATGCGGCAAAGAAACTGAAGTGCCATTCCAGCCACGCCAGGACAGACCTGTGTATTGCAGTGATTGCTTCCGGAAAATGAGGTCGAGCAGATAAGCTTGATTTAATATACGGAACGTAGGTGGGCTGAAGATAACCTCAGCCCACCTGTTTTTTGGGCCGCTATCGAATTATTTACTCTCTAACTTGAATAGCCTGGCGATACCCTGCTGTCCTTGAGGCAAATGCGGCTGGATAAGCTTCGGGCTGTCGGCTGCTTGACTTTGGCTAAGCCTGCGGCGTACAATCAAGTGCGATTTTCCGTGTTTAAAAAGGAGGTGTCATGGCAAAGAGCGAAGTCAAAACCGTCGCCTGGGAGCCGCTGAAGGAGTTCACCAGGGAAGTGTTCGTGCGGGCAGGCATGCCGCCAGAAGATGCTGAAGCCGAAGCCGGGGCGCTGATATGGGCCAACCTGCGTGCCGTTGACTCCCACGGGGTGCTGCGTATCCCCTGGTATCTGGATAACATTGAAAAGGGCGTGATGAACCCAAGGCCCAATATACAGGTTCTTAAAGAGACTCCGGCCACAGTGCTGCTTGATGCTGACCGTGCGCTTGGTCCGGTGGTCACCATCAAGGTGGTGAACATGGTGGTGGAAAAGGCGAAGAAGGTGGGCATCTGCTGGGCGCTGATACGCAACCTGACCCATCAGGGTGCCCTGGGGTATTATTCGCAGATGATGGCGGAAAAAGGGATGGCGGGGATTGTATTCGTCAGCAACCCGCCAAACATGGCTCCGTTCGGTGCCAGGGTTCCCGGCGTGCACAACAGCCCGATTGCCATTTCCGTGCCGGCAAAGCGCCATCGCCCGCTCAACCTGGACATGGCCACCAGCGTGGTGGCGGGTGGCAAACTCTGGCTGGCTGTCGATAAGAATATGCCCATACCCGAGGGCTGGGCGCTTGACAAGGAAGGGAACCCGACCACTGACCCCAAAAATGTCGGTGCGCTGTTGCCCTTTGGCGGGCCCAAGGGCTCGGGCCTGGCGATGATGTTCGAGTGTCTGGCCAGCGTAATGTCTGGGAACCCGGTGGTGGAGCCGGTGTTATCTGGGCGTGAGGTCGGGCCGCCTGCTGAAGGCAAAAAGGAACAGGCCGTAGGGGAGCGCTTGAGCTATGTCCCCAAGCATATTCAGAATAGCGCCGTTGTGGCCATAGACATCAGTACGTTCACTGACCTGGAGAGCTATAAGGAGCATATTGACAATCTTATTGACGGCGTAAAAGCGCTGCCCAAGGCGGAGGGTTTCAGCGAGATATTTGTCCCCGGTGAACCGGAGGAGAGAGCCTTCGTCGAGCGTTCCAAGAACGGGATTCCTTTACCTGAGGGGACCGTCCGCAACCTGATGGCAGTGTCAGAGAAACTCGGCGTGAAATTACCGCCCGGTCTGTGAGCGGACGGCGTTCATAATCACGATTAGTTCTTATGAACCGGGATATATGCCTTCTCTGCGGAATATCCTCTGAAGCTCGCGGCGAGCCAGCCTGGTTGGCTCGCCGCCCTTTTTCTCCCAGCGTTGCACGGTGGAAAGGCTGACGTGTATCTCCCGCGCCATATCCTCCTGTGTCCAGCCCTTCTTTTTACGCAGTTCCTTAAGCCTCTCTGAAAGCCCTTCCATTTTGTCCACTTACATACATAAAAGGTTTTACGTTGTGTAGTATGTGGAAGTATAGCACTCATTATGCTCAATTGTCAATAGTTATGATAAAAATGATGACAACTGGCATGGAATACCCTGTCGGTGGAAAACATTTGGCACAAAACCGGTCGGCTATTCAAATATTTACGCTTCCGGGACCGGTCCGATAAGCTCGGGCCACAGCTCCTCAATGGTTGGCTTGAGCCCGGTCATCACGTCGTCAACCGCCCTGACCGCGGTGTCTATTTCTTTCCGGGTCATAGGAGTTGACATAACGTATAGACCTCTGGCCGCCGAGAAGCAGCCCCTCTCCAGCATGGCCAGGTAGAACAGGTGCAGCAGGTCTTTATTGGCCTCCCTGGCCGCTTTGCCGTTGATTACCGGCTGGTCATGGAAATGGATGTTCTGCAGCGAGCCCATGCCGGTCACCTGCCCCTTGATGTTCAGACGTTTGAAGACCGCCCGGACGCCATCGGCAAAAGACTCGCCCAGCCTGTTGATGCGGTCGATGACATCAGCATTGAGCTGCTCCAGGGTGGCCACGCCGGCGGTGGCGGTCATCGGATTGGCGTTCAGCGTGCCGGCATGGTAGACCTTTCTTATCTCAGGGGAGAACATCTGCATCAGGTCCTCACGCCCGCCGACGGCACCCACGGGGTAGCCGCCGCCGATGATTTTGGCCATGGTGGTGAGGTCGGGCTTGATTTTATGGATGCTCTGGACACCTCCCCAGGCCAGCCTCAGGCTGATAACCTCGTCGAGGATGAGCATGATGCCATTCTCCTGTGTCACCTTGCGCAGGAATTCTAAATAGCCGTCGCGCGGCGGAATCAGGCCGGCCGCCCCCATCGCCCCCTCAACGATGACCGCCGCCAGTTTATCTCTGTTCTCCAAAACGGCTTTCTCCGCAGCCTCCTTATCGTTGTAGGGAACGACGATGGACTCCTCTTTATTTCCCTTTGATATGCCGGTGGCGTCGGAAGGGAAGACCACGGGGTCGTAGCTCCCGTGATAGCAGCCGTCTGTTTTCAAAAGCATATCCCTGCCGGTAAGGCCCCGGGCCAGGCGTATGGCCATCATCACCGCTTCCGTTCCCGAGTTGCCAAACCTGACCTTGTCCACGGAGTCGACCATGTTGCAGACGAGTTCTGACCAGCGCACCACGGCGGGGATGAGCGCTCCCAGCGCCGTACCCTTCGCTGCCTGTTCCCGCACCGCCGCCACCACCCTGGGATTGGCATGCCCCAGTATCATGGTGGTGTAGCAGTTGTGGAAATCAATGTATTCGTTCCCGTCAACGTCGGTGAAGCGGCAGCCTTCCGCCTTATCTATCCAGAACGGATAGGGGTCAAACCAGATTGAGGTGCGGGTATCACCGCCCGGCAGGTATTTTCGCGCTTTCTCCAGCATCTCGGCTGATTTCTGCGTTCTTTTGCGGTAGGTATCCTCGTATTTCCTGGTAACTTCGGCCAGTAACTGTTCGCGGGACATCAGCTTCTCTCCTTTCGATTAATCGACCCCGGCTTTGCTTTGGTTTCCAGGGCAGCGAAATATGATAACAAATATCTTATAACAAATCATCCTGCCTGACAAACCAGACAGCCAGTACCGGATTATGCTTTATATTCTTTGAATTGCGCCAGCAGAGAAAATTCTTGACAAAGGACGCCCGACTGCCTAAAGTATCCGAGGAATAGTAATTTTCAGCAAAGAAGGAGGAGCGCATGGCCGAGTTTGAGATTATTGATGCCCACATCCACCTGGCGAGGACACTGGAGGAGGAGAGCAATTACTGGCTGTTTCCCGGGCGCAGGGCTTGTGACCGTTACGGCACGCCGGAGAAGGCAATAGAGTATATGGAGAGAGAGGGCATCTCGAAGATGGCCGTTATGACCCTGATTCCACGGCAGTACCGTGGCCCTCTGGTGGAAAAGGCGAAGCTGGCCTCGCTGCCGGAAAAGCAGCGGCGGGAGGCAGAGAAGAAGATCGCCGAGCAGGTTGGCCCCAGAATACGCGAAATCAATGAGTGGGGCTGCGAGGTGGGCAGGCGTTTACCGCAATTGCTGCCCTTCAGCTGCCTTGCACCGGAGCTGGGCGGTGCCGGGGAGATGGTAAAAGAGGTAGAGCTGAGGGTAAGTCAGGGTGCGAAGGGAATCAAGCTCCATCCTGGCATGTTCGTCTTTTTCCCCGATGATGAGGTGATGTTCCCGGCCTATGAAAAATGCCAGGAGCTGGGGCTCCCGGTATTGGCTGACTCTGCAACGTGGCCGACGCCGCATGTTCTGGTGGAGTATCCTTCTCCGGTAGCGGTGGCGGCACAGCAGGACGTGGTTGATTATGGCGAGCCCAGGAACTGGGCCAGGGTGGCGGAGGCCTTCCCGCGCCTCAACATCATCCTCGCTCATCTCGGCTCAGCATGGTGGGACGAGCGTGTTGAGCTGGCGCAGAAATACTCCAATATCTATTTCGATACGTCACAGGGCTTTAACGCTCCGGACCGCGTCCCTTACAGCCCACACCGGGGCCTGGCCGAGGCAGACGTGCCGCGCGTCTTCCGTAAAATCGGGATAGAGAAGATACTGTTCGGCACCGACTTCCCGGCGATTGCCCCTCAGCCGCAGATAGAGCAGATAATGCGCCTGCCTCTGACCGATGAGGAAAAGCAAATGATACTGGCGGGGAACGCCAAGCGCGTTTATCGTATTTAGCTAATTCCGGCCAGAAAAAAGGAGGCAAGGAAGGCCTCTATAATTGAAGTCCCTTGCCTCCTCACTTTTTACAGTCCCAGCAGTGATTTCATCTTTTGAAGGGTGAGGGCGGTTTTCACTTTGGTTGCTTAACGTGGTTATTCTCTAAATCATTTCAGGAGTTCCATAATGACATTTATATCCTCGAGCTGCTCTAGCCTGCTTATCAGCGCCACCAGCCTGTCCATCTTCTCGGCGCTGAACCCGGCGAACTGGGCACATCGCTGCGCCTTTTCCGCGCACTCTTCAAAGGTCATCGGCTTTGCCGGGGACCCCTTGGCATGAAGCATTTTCTGGCTGAAATTTTTGCCATCCCTGGTGGAAACTTCGGCGACGTTCAGTGATAATCTAAGGCTCAGTTTGCTGGCCTCTGCCTCAACATCCGGGTCCAGGAGGCACTCGACCTTGTCAACTTCCTTCAGGCGCCGGGCGTCTTTTATGGCTTCGGCAGAGAAGTCTTCCAAAAAGACATCGCCACTGAAGATGGCGCTGCCAATGGTATAGGGGATGCTGAACATGGCATCGCCGACTGTCTCCGGACGGGATTTGCTCTCACGCGGATGACAGACATTGTTATAGGCGGCCTGTCCAACCCGGAGCACAATTTTGGCTATTTCCTGGCTTGTCAGGCTGTTCTTGCGTACTATATCCAGTACATTGTCAATGGGGCAAAGGGTATATCCACAGGAAGGATACGGTTTTATCGCTAAATTCATCACTTCGTACCTCTGCCCAAAACCGTCCAGCAGCCGGTTCAGGTCGTGGGGGATTCCCCGGTAATAGACTTCGTAGAAACCGGCCTTGGCATCCAGGAACCGTTTGGAAGTGCCCAGGCCGTTTCTGCCCAGTATCGCTGAGAGCATGGCGGCCCTGGCCGACAGGCCCTGCTGCAGCGACAGGGTGGCTCCGCCGCCAACATCACGCACCCCCTGAACGTTCCCGGCGGATTGACTGTAGGCCAGCCCCAGTGCATTGAGCATCTGCTCGGAGTTGAGTTTCATCAATTTGCCCGCCGTTATAGCGCCACCAAAGATACCGCATACATCTCCCACCCATCCGCTCAGGCCGGAACAATAGTCGGGTACCATCCGCATACGGCACATTATCTCCGAGCCAATAATGACGGCGCTGATAAAATCTCGGCCGCTGACTTTACCACAGAGTTCCGCCGTGGCCAGCGCCACCGGCACCATGGTTGGGGGAGGCTGCGTTCCGGTGCTGAAATGATATTGATTGAAGTCCAGGGCCCGGCCCATGGTAGCGTTGATAAAAACGGCCTCGTGGGCGGGGAGGGCGGCATTGTGCAGGAAAACGCTGGCCTCTGGCTTACCCTGCCACTGGCTGACCACTTCGAACAATTTTTTCGCCACCGGCGTGGTGGAGCCGGCGATGGCCACGCCTATAAGGTCAACGACGCTCTTCTTGCCGGCCATGACCACTTCAGAGGGCAAATCATCATATTTGATTGAGATTACCTTATCTAAAAGCTCATCCTCAATGCTCATGCCATCCTCCTTGAGCATTCCCAACCGCATGGCTCGCCTCCCGTTTGGCAACAGGTATGGTCAGGCAGCTGTTTTGGCTATTGGAGACGCAGATTGAAAATTCTATTCGGGTTATCGAAGAGAACCTTTTTCACCTCTTTATCGCTCAGGCCCAGACGCCGCATCTGCACCGCTATCCTCGGCACCGATAACGGGTCGGAACGGTGGCGGATTCGGTTATCGCTGCTGACCAGTATGCGGTCCATATCGCTCTCGGATATAATCTTGGCCGCGTCCTCGGGGGCAAGCCTCCGCATGGGCAGCACGGAAAGGCCGGCAATACAGCCGGCGTCGGTGATGATTTTGGTGGTATTCGCGTCGGAGTGGACGATAACCGCCTTGTCCCTGTCGAGCCCGACCTCGTCGATGAGCTTTATATACCGCTCAATCCAGGAGGTTCTTTCTGCGGAGGTAAGATGTATTACCGCTGCTTTATGGTGCTCCTTGGCCATTCTGAGCTCTGTTCTCAGGATATCTTCCTGCTTGCCCAAATCGGGGCAGGTGCCCGACTTCGGCTCCATACCGATTTCACCGACGCCTGCCACTCTCTCCCGTTCTAAATATTCGGGCAGTGCGTCCAGTATCTTCTCATAGTCGGCGGGAACGGCATTCATGTTAATGCCGACGAGAACATAGACATCAATGAAGTAGTCAGAAGCGCGCTTGGTTTCTCCGACCAACGTATGCTCAAAGTAGTTAATCGCTGCCTGGGCTGACGTGGCGTAGTCCATACCACCGGCGGCATCGGCGATAAGGACTTTTATACCGGATGCCGACATGGCCTCCAAATCCTGAAGGCCGAGGGATTCCATCATAATATGGGAATCTATTAACTGCATCTATGACCCCTTTCTGCATATGACATTTTATTGAGTTGATATAAAGATATAAAGATTAAATTTTCTGATACTTCTGCTCCCGCGGGGGCGATTTTTTCACGTCCACACCCAGCATCTCGCCAAGCTTGGCATACGCGGGTTTAAGGTTATACTCCTCCTTGTACTCTTCAACGACGGGCAGTCCCCACCCGTGCTCCTGGAGGAATCTGGTGCCGGCAACAAAATCGGGGAGCAATTCCGGTACCAGTGTGAAGAGAATTTCATCATCCTGGGCAGCAGCCAGTCGGCGGTCTCCTTTGCAGGGGATGGCAACGGTGCATTCACGCTTCAGTAGTGCGGGCACGGTGGCGTAAACGCAGGCGGCATGCCCGGAAAGCTGGCAGTACAGGTCTCTGCCATCAATCCAGTTTTTAATAATCAGGAGCTGGCTGGTCTGTGCCCCGGAAACGTGCATCACCACAACGTCAGGCATAAAGCTGCAGGTATTGATGGGTGCCGAAACGATACCTTTATAAGCGCCGTATTCCAGGTACGGCATGTTCTGGCACCACACGGCGGCGTCCTCGAGCTTTCTGACGCTATCCGGATAGCGGTGCTGCCCTTCCAGGAAATAGGGGATGCGTTCGGCCAGGCCCAGGCCGATAACGGGCTCAAAGCACCACATATCCTCTTTGAACATGGCGATGGTCAGATTGGCGCGCTGCGACTTGGCAAAACTCTGGCATAGAGAGTACTTGTGGCCCCAGTCACGCGTCGGAACGATGGCGTCTTCCGGTGTTTCGGCAGCGCTTTTCAGCATCTTGACCGCGATGGGATGAACCCTCATGCGGAGCCAGCTTTCCAGTTCCGTACCATACTCATGAACTTCTTGCAGAGATATCATTGTTACCCCTCCTTATTTCAGATAAAATTATTTAATTAGTATCTATCGTCTCCTGAATAGATACCTTGTTTACCCCTATATTCTCTGTGTTATACCGCCATCAACGACCAGTGTCGTTCCCGTTATGTACTTCGCCTCATCTGAAGCCAGGAATAAGGCGGCATAGGCAGTGTCCCAGGCATCACCCTGCTTGCCCGTGGGACATCTGGCATCACGTTTTTGCCACAGCTCTTCCAGGTCCTCAGGGCGGTTACTTTTGGCCATGGACTCGACTATCGGCGTTTTCATGAGGCCGGGTAATATGACATTCGCCCGAATCCCCTTGGCCGCGTATTGAATCGCTATCTCCCGCGTAAGCGCGACCACCCCAGCCTTCGATACGGAGTAGGCGATTGTCGGACTCGGTATCCTTATGGCATGGATTGAAGCGATGTTTACTATGACGCCGCTTCCCTGCTTTTCCATATAGGGAAGGGCGTACTTGCAGGTTAAGAACATGCTTTTCAGGTTGATGTTCATCACCCTGTCCCATTGTTCCTCGCTGGTTCCATCAATCCCGGCACGCGATGAAATCCCCACATTGTTATGCAGGATGTCAATCCGGCCAAAGGCCTGGATGCACTTTTCCACCATGCTTTTACAGTCGCTGGATTTGGATACATCCGCCTTAAATACGATGCAATCTCCGCCCTCTTCATTGATTAACCGCCTGGTCTCCTCGGCTGCCTCAGGGTTGCAATCAACGGCCATTACCCGGGCTCCTTCTCTGGCAAAAAGAATGGCCGTAGCTTTTCCGTTCCCTATACCGGCGCCAATTGAGCCGGCCCCGGTAACAATGGCCGCTTTCCCTTTAAGACGCTCTCCCATCATTCCTCTCCTTATTTCAATGATTGGTGCCCGTTCTTCTCTTTCCTAACCTGCCCGCCCCGCCCTGACCTCTCTGATGAAATCGGCCACCATTTCATTCAGGAAGTAACGTGTCTGGTAGCCGAAGTCCTGAGAGGCAACGGTATTATCCATCTCATAGCTGACCCCGCTGTTGGCTATCTTCATGGCGTCACTTTTATCCCACTCAAAGGTGATCTGGGAATCGGGTATATGTTTTTTAATCTGGGCTGCCACCTCCGAGAGGTTGGCCATGAAGCCGTGGACGTTATAAACCCGCTGTCTCAACCTGCTTTCATCAGCCTTCTTGAGCTCTATCATGGCTCCGACCGCATCTTTAATATAGATGTAGGCGCAGGGGGCGTCCGGGTTGGAGTGGACAACGTATGGTTGCCCCAGAGCCGTTCTTTCCATTATTCCCGACCAGTCGCCGTAGTAATAGGAAATCTGGCGGGTCGGCCCAACCACCATGGCGTACCTTATGGCGCGGAAATTAACGCCATACTGTCGATGGTACTGCTCCCCAAGCCGTTCGCAGCACACTTTGGTGGTGGTGTACATGTTTTCCGGGTTCTGGAGGGTATCATTGAATACTTGCTGCGGTGGGTTCTTAACACCATAAGTAGCGCCGGAGCTAACGAAGATGACATCCTTCACCCCGAGGATGCGGGCCGCCTCCAGGATATTTACCGTTCCTACTATATTAACCCTGAACCCATTGGCGGCACTTTCCTCACAGTCTTTGCTTAATAAAGCCGCGGTGTGGTATACGGTGTCGATATCGTACTTTTTCAATACCTCAAGCACCTGCACCCAGTTGCTGACATCGCCGCTGTGAATTTCCACTTTACCTTCAAGGTCGGCGGCGCTGGGTGGCAGCTTGCTTCTTCTCTGGAACAGAACTACCTCCTCACCATCAGACAGCAGTTCCCTGGCCAGATACGTTCCAAAC
>Ga0315548_1000891_pt1 | contig 26527 bp, 28 predicted proteins | sample SalMarSW160110MG_2_FD_202540 | JGI IMG/M metagenome (GOLD analysis project Ga0315548, IMG submission 202540) | Salt marsh sediment microbial communities from the Plum Island Ecosystem LTER, Massachusetts, United States - Salt Marsh Sediment SW1601-110 ... | reverse complement strand
TGGAGTGGAATCAGACATACGGAGGAGCAGATGAGGACTTCGCTCACTCGTTGGTTAAGACGTCTGATGGAGGATACGTTTTAGCTGGGTACACAAACTCTTTTGGTGCTGGAGACAGAGATTTTTGGTTAATTAAAACTGATGGGTCTGGAAGCATAGAGTGGAATCAGACATACGGAGGAGCAGATGAGGACATTGCTAACTCATTGATTGCAACTTCTGATGGAGGCTACGCAATAGCTGGAGGCACATACTCTTTTGGCATTGAGGGCGGCAATTTTTGGTTGCTGAAGAGTGATGAAAACGGTGTTATTCCAGAATATTCCTCATGGCTCCTTCCATCATTACTGCTGACTGCAACTCTGATCATCGTAATCTACAAAAAGAAGCTATTCAATCAACATTCATAAAACAGCTTTCAGCTTATTCTGTCAATTAAAGACGAAAAATATAAGGGTTAATATGCAGAAATATGGTATTCTCTTCTTGCCCATAACGCTTAATAGCTTTCCTGCAGGGTTTAGAATGTCATGGGCGGGTAGATCAGCCTGGAACGATCGCAGCGTTGGCATCGCTGAAGCCGCGGGTTCAAATCCCGTCCCGTCCACCATTGCTTCTTTTCCGAAATAAAATCTAATTTAAAGTTATTTTAAGAAATAAGTGAGTTTAGCTGTCTCTTATTTTCGTGGTGTATGACCGAGTAGTAGATACCATAAAAGAAGTAGAAGAAAAAAGAAGAATAAAGACTGACTAACAACTACCATATTAATATCCAAATATGTTCTAGGCTTTTGCTTGGCGATTTCATAAAATGTTCAAACCTTGAAGTATGTGAACTAGAATGACTATATAGAATGACAGCGTCAGGCTGACATGAAGGAATCTGTTTAGATGAGGTCTAATACGCCTAAAAATATGAAACCTGTGAAGGAAACCTGATGCAACTAATAAAGGCAATAAAATGTATAACACCACTCCAGTTCCTAAATCAGGGAAGAATCTCGGCGGTCTACCAACTTGTTGTGCATAATGAATTGATATGAACAAGAACGAAATCAAGTTTCCGAAAACATGAATTCTAAGCAGTATTTTCAATTTCTCTGCATTTCTACGCTTCAATAAATAGTATGCAGGTGTGAAAAACGCTATGAACAGGGTTCCTATCCAACTTAACCAATGAGTGTAACGGTATGGTCCAACAAAGAAGTTCAAATCAAACCAACGAAGGTATGTAGCAACTGAAAGGACAATAGTAACTACAATTAATCCAAACGCAAGCCAAAACTCCACACTCTTAAAATTCTTCATAGGTGTCAACCTCAAAAATTTAGAAAACTAAATGATTTAAGATGTTTATCTACTTTTCTTTTTTAGCCATATTCTATTGTTTTAATGATGTGTGGTAAAAAACTTAAACTGCATAAAAAGGCGGAACAAGTTAAAGCTGAACCAATTAGTATTTTCTAGGACAGATGGGATTTCTTGTTGGTTTTTTCTTAATTTATAGCAGCATAGGATATTGAATGAGCGTGTTTTCATAGTTCTATGAGTGACTTCTCGTATTCAGCAACTGCATGCTTCTTCCCTTTTTGAACGATCTTATGTCCTTCTGCTTCCAGAAGCTTCTTCAATCCGTCTACTCCACCCGGATATTTCGGATTTAACACCCCACCTGCCTTCAAGGTACGCCAGTACGGTGTAATATCCTCGACTCCATTCTGTCTCTGCTCTTCAGCAGCATGGGCAGCCACCCAAGCAAAGATGCCCGTTGTCATGGGACAGCCAATCGACGCGTTATGTTTCTTGGCTAAAGCTTCACGGAGCACATTGACGGTGACAAGTTTTCCTTTAGGCACCCTCTTCATCAACGCATCCACCTCTAACGGTGCCGGAATAACAACAGTCCCGGTGCCCCACCTTTTACTCATTTTCTCGGTGATCTTCTCAACCTTAGGCAAGCCCCTGCTGTCATGCAGCTTCTCAACCCAACTCTTCCTTTTCTTAACCATAATCCTCACCACTCCAAATTCATATTAGGAGACTAATAAAAGTGGATTGTTGAAATCAATATTTTTTCTGAAAAACCAAGAAGAGCCATGTTTTTGTTTTTGATAAGGCTTATAGGAGATTGCTTCTTTAAAGGAAAGAAGAGCGGCTATGTCCTCGAAACTGATCGTGGTGAAGGTTGGAACCGGAAGCCTAACCAAAAACGGCGGAATCCTCGACCTAAAATTAATGGAAAAATTGGTCGACCAGATAGCAGAAGCCATAAAACAGGGCAACAGAATCGCTTTCGTGACCTCCGGAGCCGTAGCCGCGGGCATAGCCGAAATGGGCATACCCCCAAAACCGAACGACATAGTTTTCCAGCAGGTCTCAGCCGCAACCGGACAGAGCATAATCATGTCCACATACCGCGAACTGTTCAAGAAGCATGGGCTTAAGGTTGCCCAAATCCTGTTAACCGCGGAGGACCTCTCCAACAGAGCCGCCTACCTGCACATCTGCAATGTCCTAGAGATGACTCTGCAGCTGGGCATCGTCCCCATCATCAATGAGAACGACGTAACATCCACAGAGGAACTGATACCCATAACAAAAGGCTGCAAAGTAAACTTCAGCGACAACGACATCCTATCCGTCCTCGTAGCCAACGCCCTAGAAGCAGACCTCATCATCATCCTCTCCAACGTAGACGGACTGTACACCATGCACCCAAAAAGACGCGGAGCAAAACTGATTAAAACAGTCGAAACAATCACACCCGAACTCAAATACGAAATAGAGGGAAAAAGCCGACTGGGCAGAGGAGGCATGAAAACAAAAATCAGAGCCGCAGAAATCGCCACATCCAGCGGCATACCCCTAGTAATAGCCAACAGCCAAAAAGAAAACGTGATACTGGACATACTGGCGGGAAAACAGACAGGAACCCTCTTCAAACCCCAAAAACGGCTGCCCCAAATAAAAAGATGGATAGCCTACGGCGCCTCAGTGAAGGGACAGATCTTCGTGAACGAGGGCGCAAAAAAGGCGATACTGAAGGGCGCCAGCCTTCTCCCCGTAGGCGTAGTCAAAATCACCGGAACCTTCAACGAGGGCGACGTGATCAGCCTAGTGGACCAAAACAACGTCGAGTTCGCGAAGGGCAATCCAAACTATAATAGCGGCGAAATAAGCATCATTAAGGGGCTGAAAACAAACCAAATCAAAAAAGCCCTCGGATACATAAGACGCAAAGAAATTATTGCCCGAAAAAACATACACATCATAAAGTGAAAAAAATGATAAATGAAATCTGCAAAAAAGCAAAAACCGCCTCAACACAACTGGCAAAAGCCTCCGCTGAACAAAAAAACAAGGCACTATGCAGCATGGCAGACCAGCTCGAAAAAAACTGCACAGAAATCCTGCAGGCAAACAAAAAGGACGTGGAAGCCGCCAGAGCCAAAGGCGTAAAAGAAGCATTAATTGACCGGCTTGTTTTGGATAAACGCCGAGTAGAAAGCATGGCAAACAACCTGAGAGGGTTAACCCAGCTTTCTGACCCCGTGAACGAAATCGTGAAAACATGGACCCGACCCAACGGGTTAATCATAGGTCAGCTCCGTGTGCCCCTAGGCGTAATCGGCATCATCTACGAATCCAGACCCGACGTCACCTCAGAAGCGTCTGGGCTGTGCGTAAAATCTGGAAACGCCATAATCCTCAGAGGCGGCTCAGATGCCATAAACTCTAACTTGGCAATAGGGAACGCGCTGCGAGCCGCACTGGAAGAGACAGGATTAACGAAGGATATTATTCAGGTTGTTCCAGTGACCGAACGACGTTACGCTGAGCAACTCATGAAAATGAGAGAATACATAGATGTGCTGATTCCACGAGGCGGAGCCAACCTAATCAAAACGGTAGTGGAAAAAGCAACTGTTCCCGTCATAGAAACAGGAACAGGAAACTGCCACATCTACGTTGAAGAAGACGCCGACCTCGAAAGAGCTGTGGACATAATAATCAACGCTAAATGCCAGAGACCCGGAACCTGCAACGCTGAAGAGAAGCTTCTGGTTCACAAGAGCGTTGCAAAACAGTTTCTGCCCACCATGGTTGACGCCCTCATCAAGAATGGAGTTGAAGTCAGAGGATGCAAAAAAACAGTTGAACTGGTTCCGAAGGTGAAGCCAGCCACTGAAGAGGACTGGGGAACAGAATACTTGGACCTGATTATAGGCATAAAAGTGGTGGACGGTTTGGATGAAGCCATAAGCCACATAAACAAATACGGCACCAAGCACTCCGAGTCAATCTTAACAGCAGACTTCAACAAGGCACTGAAGTTTATCCGCGAAATAGACGCAGCAGCCGTCTACTGGAACGCCTCCACACGCTTCACAGACGGCAACCAGTTCGGGTTAGGAGCAGAAATCGGAATAAGCACCCAGAAACTGCATGCACGGGGTCCAATGAGCATCCAGCAGCTGACAACAACAAAATTCTTCATACTAGGCAGAGGGCACATCAGACAATAAGGGCAGGAGTTTGCGGGAAAAGCGAATAAGAGAAAATCTGAGAATTACCCAAAAAAGAATTGTTTAGGGTTTTAACATTTGATTTATCATGTTTAAAAGTTCAATGTTGGCTTTGAAGGCCAGCCCTAGCATTTGTTCGCCTTTTTCTGTCAATTTGTAAACCCTCTTTTTTGCGTCATTCTCGCTAGTTATCAAGCCTTCTCGTTCTAGCGCATATAGATGAGCATAAATTGTTCCTGAGCTAAGTAACACTCCAAATTTGTTGTGAATGTAACCTATCGCATCATAACCGCTCATAGTACCTTTTCTGAGTTCAGCAAGCAGCACCACATCCAACACTGACTTTACACTCTGTCTTCGCAGTTTTTTTAGAGTTTTATTTCCCGGCAAAGTCAAATCAAATCGCCTCCACAGATTCATTTTGCATTTTTTCTCGTGAACTGTTTACCACATCATTAACGCATTTTATTAATGTGGAAAAAACCACCTGAGGTTTACCATACTTTCCAACAAATCCATTGGCGCCTAGCCTAAATGCTTCAAGCGCTGTTTCTCTATCTTCTGTTACCGTAAACACAATAAATGGGATATCATTGCCATTATCTCGAAGTGCTTTCAGAAACTCAAAACCGCTTGTCATAGGCATCTGAATGTCACACACGATTGCATCATATTCCTTTTGAATCATTTTTTCAACAGCGGCATCAACAGAAAAAGCTGAATCAAGATCATAATTGCACTCTAGACTTAGACATTTCTTTACGCTACTCAATAGTTGCGAATCATCATCGATGAGAAGAACGTGAATCAGATCTGTTTTTGGCAAGTTTGGGACCTTTAGAGCAATCGCAAATCTTGCGACATATAAAAACATTGAGTAATCAAAGATGCCAAAAAAGGATAAAAGTAAACAAGTGTATATATATGTAACACAAGCGTCATTAAGGGGGATGCTACATCACAGCAAACAAGAAGCAAACAACTAGTTATTCCTTCAGACTTGATGAAGAATTACTGAAAATTTTGCGTAAAGAAGCTGAGAGACAAGGTATCAGCGTCAATGCGTTACACAACAGAATTCTAAAAGACTACTCTCTCCATTGGAGATGGGTTGAACGCCTAAAGCCGGTTATGATAACACGTCCAACAATTGCGGGCATAATAGGGTGCTGTCCAGAAGATAGAGTCGAGGAAGTCGCGAAAATTTCAGGTTCAATAGGTGCTAAAGATGCGTTGCGAACATTAGGAATCGATCCAACATATGAAAGGCTGACAGAGTTCATTAAAGAGAACTTGGGCAAATCCGGAAATTGGTTTGACTACAGTCACCACGTTAGAGGAAAAAAAGACATTATTCATTTACGTCATGAATTAGGAAGAGGATGGAGCATCTTTATAGCTAACCAAGTGGCTGCAATGTTCAAAGCAATTCTAGATATTACAGTGAAAACAGAAATATTTGACAACTATGCAACTCTAGAAATAACAACATAACCACCTCTTTTTTTAACCAATTGATGAATTCTACTGTGTTAGGAAATCGGAAGTAAGATTTCGCATTGCGGGAGATGTATCCACTCGTCGGCAGTTGAACCGGTAAATAGGCGCAAACGTTAATTCCTGAAAAAGGCATCATTAAGCATTTGGAGTTGCTGTAATGGGAGAAGTAACTGTTGTTGATGTTAAGCCACAGTTGGTTGCAGGAATCAGAAAAAGGGGACATTACATGGAAATAGCTGAATTACTTCCAAAACTCTACGGATACGCAGCAACAAAAGGCGCAAAATTCACAGACCCCCCACTCTTCGTTTGCCACGAGACCCCAGAAGAAGCCATGGAAGCAGACAAAACAGGAACAGCATACATAGAAGTTGCAGCGCCAATCGCAGAAAAAATTGAGGAAACAGAAGAAATAAAATGTTACACTCTTCCCGGCGGGAAAATGGCAAAAATAATCCATAAAGGTCCTTACGACAAATGCGAGCCAACATATAACAAAATATTTGCTTGGATCGAAAAGAACGGAAAGAAAATAGCTGGTCCTACCAGAGAAGCCTACTTGAACGACCCAAATGAGGTCGGCTTAGAGAACGCCCTCACAGAGATATACATACCAATAAACTAAAGCTGTGGTCTAGTCTGAAAGAATAACGGGGAACCCCACTCCGTAGGTTAGAGAAAGAAATTATCGAGTGCACGTTATTTCGAATTAGCTGCTCTACCGCATGTATTTCAGTTTGAGTTTGAAATCCTGCAGTGTTGACCGAAAGTCGTTTCTTATGAAGCCCTTGTTAACAAGTTCGAAATCTCTTACGCGCCTCTTGGACTGAAACGTGAGCCGCTTCTTCCATATTTCAGGCAGATCTTTAATCGGAGTTATCAGCCCCCTCAGAGTTGCCTTAGCCTCCTCATGCTTCTTCACAGCAAAAAAACCAAGAGAAACCATGAAAGTGAAAAAAGTCAAAACCGCAAATCTCCACCAGACGTTCCTGAGCTCATAATTCTTGAGCACCGTAAACAACCGATTTTTGGAGGAATAATAAAGCATCATTCCGCTTACCCCCCTTAGAACGCCGCCGCGATGAATCACCACGGCAGATGGAACAAAGAGTACCCGGTACCCCAGCAGCCTCACCCGAAGGGAGAGATCGGTGTCATCATCGTATATGAAGTAATCGGCGTCAAAGCCTCCAGCTTGGTTAAAAACCTCCCGTCGAACAATGCAACAGCCCGCAGACGCTGCCAAAATCTCGAAATTCTCTTTAAGCCTCTCTTCTTTTGAGCCGTAGTTTGCAGCCCACGTTCCTAAAGCGTCAACAGCCACACAAACATAGTCTAAGCAACGTTTGTCTTCCGCCAACACAATTTTAGCCTGCGCCAACCCGACAGAGCCATCGTTCTCCATGACTTTAACCAGTTCCCAGAGCCAATCTTCAGCCTCAAATTCTATATCGCTATCCAAAAAAACAATGTATCGTCCCTCAGTCATTCTCGCGCCAATGTTGCATCCCTCAGAATGCCCCACATTTTCACGGTTTTTAACAATTTTTATGCGAGAATCTGAACCGAAAGAAGCCTCTACCTTATCTATGCTTCCGTCTGTGGAAGCGTTATCGACAACAACGATGTCATAGTTTGGATAGTTTGTATTCAAAAGAGTGAACAAACATTGCCTCAAAAACTCTTGTCCATTAAAGTTTACGATTACAATGGAGACAGAAGGACAGCTCTCACTCTTTTCAGACAAACACACCACACCACATAACACCAAAGCTTAATAGGTTCCAGCACGTTTTCTCGGCTCATAAAGATTATTTTGGCTAACTTAAGCCTTTTTTGGCGTAAACAATAAATTATTTCGAGTCAAAGTTACGACAGGAAAAAGAAGCGATTCTAATGGACGACTACAAAACCTCGCCCTCAGTCACTGTTGTGGTTCCTGTGCGGAACGGAGAACAGACCATCCAGCCGCTGCTAGAGTCTCTCCAAAAGCTGGACTACGACAGAAACAAAGTAGAGGTGATTGTAGTTGACGGAAACTCCACAGACAAAACTCAGGAAATAGTCAAAAAATACCCCGTCAACCTGGTTGTTGAGGAAAAGAAAGGACTAAACCTGGCAAGAAATATAGGAATAAAATGCAGCACCGGCGAAATCATTGCCTTCACCGACTCAGACTGCATAGTGCCTCCCAACTGGATAACAAAAATCGTAGAAAACTTCAAAGACCCAACAGTCAGCTGCGTGGGCGGAAGCGCAAAAGCTCTTGACAGCGACTTCATATCCCAATACGCCGACAACAGCATCGTACGGCTGATGCCCTTCTTCACGAAACGGGAAGAACTCGAAAAGGTGAAACCGTTCTTCCGCCATCCCGCAGGATGCAACATGGCTTTCAGAAGAAAAGTCGCAGAAGAAGTCGGATACTTTGACGAAAACATCCAGTTCGGCTTCGACGAGGTTGAGTTTGCGGACAGAGTGTGCAGGGCGGGTTACAAGATGGTTCTGGACCCCGACGTTTTGGTCTGGCACAAACACAGGTCAACCCTTAAAGAATTTTTGAAGCAGAACTTTCAGTACGGCAAAGGAAGCGGACTGGTGTTTAAAAGGAACAGGCTGAAGGATGCGGTTTCTAAGTGGTCTTTTCTGAGTATAATGGGGTTCATAAGTTGGCTGGTGATAGTTGGGTCGTTGACTTTCCTAACTTTCACTTCCACTTCCAGCCTTTTCCTCTGGCTACTATTCGGATTCACTGGTTTGCCCCTAATTATATTGGCGACAGTATATGCATATAGGGCACTGCACAACAAAAAGTTCACCAGAATTGTCGTATACCCCTTTATTGACCTCTTCAGAGTTCTCTCCTTCTGCTTTGGGCAACTTTCTCAACTCTTCAGAAAAACTCGGAAACAAACAACATAAACGCCAGAATCTAGCCCAAAACATCGGCGCTTTAGTCGGCGAAAAAAGTATTACGGATTCTCTAACATATCCGATCTCGCAATTTTTCTTAAATTAGTTGCAGCCCTTTTTCCATTGCTCAAGGAGAGGGAAGCCTAACTTGGATTTCGCGTCTGGCGATGACTATGTCTACAGCATGTTCGAAGCCGTAGTTGATGTTGTACATGGGAAGAAACGCGAGAAACTCATGTTCGCCAAATGCCCGAAATGTGGTCGTTTAAACCCTTTCAGACCGAAATCCAAGGGCATGCAGTCCACAGCCATGCGCTGCAGTAATTGTGGAAGAATAATTTGTTATGGTGTGCGAGGAATGGATTCTCACTTTAGCGAACTCGCCGAAATCTTTTGTGAAAACTGTGAAGATGATTGCAGAAAATGCCAAATCAACAAATTAGCCAATGAGCAGAGTCGCGTAAAACGCGCTAATTTGGATAAAAAGAGCGCCTTAACCACTAGTTAACCAAGAATAAAAGCGGGTTCCGCAAAGCTGTTTTGTTTCGAACAGAAATCCTATTGTACATACCCAAATGGCTGCTGAAAAAAGGAAATAAAAAGAAGAAGGTATTTTAGTATCTTCTTCGCTGGTATCCGCCGCTTCTTCCGCCGCCTCTATCGCCGTATCCGCCGCCGCCTCTGCCGCCATAGCCGCCGCTTCTACCGCCATATCCGCCTCTGGAGAAACGTCTCTCTTGTTCGTATCGTTTGTCTGAAAGATTGTTCTCTGTGTTGACTTCCGCGATTGGTGAATCTTCTAGAACTTCGTAACTGCCGTATTTGCCTACGTTTAGGCGCATGTTTCCTCTGAAGAGGTTTATGTAACCGTTAGTGATGCGCAAAGTGGTTCCGTCGTTTATTGCGTCTATTTTTTCATCCCAAAGGGTCATGTATATGGACGCAGTCTCGTCTCCGACCAAGGCATCTGTGACTCTGCGCACAGAATAATCTCTTCCCGTGACGCTCCTGATCTCACCCTTGGAAACTACTTTCACGATTGTGTTGACGCCTCTCGAATTGGGAGTAAGCGTTTCTACCTTTACCAGCTCTTCACTTTCAGATGGTTCTTCACTTGACATTTAATCTACATCCGATTTACATGCTCATTGAATAGAAGCGGTTCTTAAACATTGCGGTTTTGATACGTAGACTGTAATGTGCTAAAACAGAAGTCTCTGCATCAAGCTGAAAATAAAAAAGTATGCAGGGTATACGGCATTTCACTCATGATTTATAAGTTCCCCGCTGCAAGTCTTTACTGAACGGTGGTTTTATGGGTAGGCAAAGAAATTTCCGAGAGCGGGCGTCATCCGTTCCCCTAGAGAAGATTGATGATTATAGCTGGCGCATACCCACAAGCTACAAGTCAGGTATGCGCGTTCCTGGCATGGTCTTTGCCGACGAGCAACTCGTAGAAAAAATTAAGACGGATCGAACGCTCGATCAGTGTGTCAACGTCGCCCACCTGCCAGGCATTTACAAGTATGCGATCACTTTGCCTGACGGTCATGAAGGCTACGGTTTTCCCATCGGAGGCGTCGCCGCCACAGACTATGAGGAGGGAGTGTTAAGTCCTGGGGGAGTGGGCTACGACATCAACTGTGGAGTCCGTCTTTTAACCACAAACCTTTCTGAAAGCGATGTTAGATCACACCTTGCCGCCCTCACCACTAGCATATTCAGAAACGTTCCCAGCGGACTCGGCAGCAGCCGCAAAGACTTCCGACTGAATATGCATGAACTTGAACAGCTGGTTGTGGAAGGCGTACCTTGGGCAGTAAAAAAGGGGGTGGCTCGATCCGAGGATGTCAAGCACTGCGAGGAAGGGGGACGTATGGAGGGTGCCAACCCTGACAAGGTTTCGTCCAGAGCTAAACAGAGGGGTCTTCCTCAAAGCGGCACTCTAGGCTCAGGAAACCACTTTCTGGAAATCGGAAAGGTTGACAAAATCTACGACAAAAAAGTAGCCAAAACCTTCGGCGTCACTCATGAGGGACAGGTTACAGTTCTGATTCATTGTGGTTCCCGTGGATTTGGACATCAGACATGCTCGGATTATCTCCGGGTCATGGAAAGAGCCGTCCAAAAATACAATATCTCCATCCCAGACAGAGAACTCGCCTGCGCACCAGCCACAAGCGACGAGGCGCAAGACTACTATCAAGCTATGGCATGCGCCGTCAACTACGCCTTCGTCAATCGGCAAGTCATCACCCATTGGGTTCGCCAAAGCTTCGAAGAGGTTCTCAAGAGGCCAGCAGAAGATTTTGGCTTAGATTTGGTCTACGACGTTGCCCACAACATCGCAAAAATCGAAGAACACACCATAGATGGGAAACGAATCAAAGTTTTTACGCACAGAAAAGGGGCAACACGCTGTTTCCCGCCTGGACACAAGGATGTTCCAGCTGACTACCGATCCGTGGGGCAGCCGGTCATCATTCCGGGAAGCATGGGCACGGCTTCGTGGCTGCTGGTGGGGACGCATAAGGCTATGGAGCTTTCTTTTGGTTCCACCGCTCATGGGGCTGGACGTATGATGAGCAGATCGGCTGCTAAACGTAGGTTCTGGGGCGGAGACGTGAAAAGAGGTTTGGAGAATCGAGGAATTGTTGTCAGAGCAGCCAGTTCTGTTGTTTTGGCTGAAGAGGCTGACCCTGCATACAAGAATGTGGACAACGTTGTGGAGGTAAGCGATAAAGCTGGGATTGCAACCCGCGTTGTTCGGCTGGTTCCGTTGGGGGTCGTAAAAGGGTAACCGCGGCGAAAGAATGTTAGTGTTGCTGTTGTGTTCTTAGGAAATGAAAGAGGTATTCCTGCGCGTAACCAGCATATCTTCCGAAGTATTCTCTTCCAAAGGAGCCGATTATTCCATATTCTTTTGGTGTGAGTGAGCTTTTGCTGGCAACCCGTTTAATGAATGAAGAGTCGAAGTGGCTTGCATAGAGGGTTGTGGCTGCCCGTTTCATCCACACATCTATGGGAAACGCCTCAAGTTTCTCTAGGGAGAAGAGAAGAATGCAGTCAGCAACTTTCGGTCCCACTCCAGGCAAACCCAAAAGCTCTCGCCTAGCCGCTCCATAATCCATGCTCCGTAAAGATTCTAGGGAGAGTTCTCCGCTGTCAACCAGTCTTGCGGTTTCTAAAGCTCGTTCAGCCCTGAATCCTAACCCGCAGCTTCGCATTTCTTTGGGGCAAGCTTGAGCTAGGTCGCTTGGCTTCGGAAAGGTGTAGAAATCGTAGCCGTCGAAGGTTAACTTTTCTCCGAACTGTTTGGAGATGCTATTGACCATTTTTTTGATGGCTGGGATGCTCTTGTATGTTGCGCAGATGTAGGAGATGAGGCACTCCCACGGTTCTTGTCGACTTAGTCTTAGTCCACAGAAAAGGTTGATTGCTTTTCTCATGTGCTCGTCTTTGCTTATTTGGGACAGAATAGACGGCAAATCATCGTCTAATCTTAGGTAACTCTCGACAAAGCCTTGATTTGGGGTTTCTGGAAAAACTTGGAAAATCAGCCGTTCGCCGCTCTGTTTTATCTTAACAACTCTGTCTGCAACGACGCCATACCACCAATCACCCAGTTTCTCCCATCTGAAAAGCTGACCGCAACCTAAGGTGTGCTCTAAACTGAAGGGAACCGTTGACCTGTCCAGCTTAATCTCCATGGCTGTTCCTCGGCACTTTGGTTACGTCTGCAGGAAAGGGTTGTATCGTTTTTCGTCGCCTATAGTGGTAGGCGGTCCGTGCCCAGAATACACCTTGAAGCTGTCGGGCAGAGACAAAAGTTTGGTTTTAATCGACCGCATCAGCTCCTCGTAAGATCCGCCAACAAAGTCTGTTCTGCCCACTGAACCTGCGAAGAGAGCGTCTCCTGTGAAAACAACTTTGTCGCCTAAGAGGGAGATGCCGTCTTTTGTGTGTCCCGGGGTGTGGAGAACCACCAGTTTGAGGGTGCCCACCTGAATGACGTCTCCGTCATGGAGTTTCCTGTCTGCCTGCACATGTTCCGAGTTGCTTTCGTGGATGAGGATGGGGGCGCCCGTTGCCTCTTTCATTATGGCGTTTCCGGCTACGTGGTCGGGGTGACCGTGGGTGTTGATTATATATTTGATGTGTAAACTGTTTTGTTTTATGAAATTCAGAATCGGCTCAGCCTCTCTTTCGCTGTCCATCCCCGGGTCAATCACAGCCGCTTCTCTGGTTTCTTCGCAGCCTACAACATAGCAGTTCGTGGATAACCACCCAACCGCGAAACATTTTACGATCATCAACATACCTCAAGAAGGCTACAGCAACTCATATCCAAAAGGAAACCAAACTATAAAACCTATCCAAAAAACTAGCTTTCAACAGTGTTGCAGTATACTGATGTGCGTGTGAACTTTGGGTACCAAGTTTTTGTTGTGTCTGGAATTCCTGAAAAAACACTGTTTTCAACAATGAACCTCTATTAGCCTCCTAATATGTGTAAAGTTCGTGTGAATAAGTTAAGGTTGTTTGATTTTTACGGTTTCAGTTTTGCAGTTTTACTCTGTTTCTGGCTCTGTAGAGGAAGTTATTAAGTACTAACCAGTTGGGTTAAATTTTAACCCCAACCAACCAACCAACCAAGACGGGACGACGAACGGACGGCAAATAACGGACAATCCCTACCTGTTTATCCATGTTTAGGATGGTACCTAATGGAATAGGAATGGTACATGGTGGTACCATACTGTATTGATGAGTGTGAGGGGTAAAAAGTCAAAGAAAACTTACCCCTCAATGAAAATATACGATGGGTAAAAAACAGAAGAAAAAGTCACCCCTCATGAGAAAAATATGAGGGAAAAAAAGAGACTATTCTTTGCTATTGAATAATATTCTAAATTCATCAATTCATGCTAGGGTGGTTATATCACCCGTTTCTCTCCCGCAACTCCCTTTTTTTATAGGGTTTAATTATTAATCCGCGCGCGCAATCCATGAAAGCGACTCTGTTTATTTGGTTTTCTAAATTGTTTTCTTGTTTAGAAGATAATTTAGATACCGAGAAAGTGATCTGGATGAGCGCGTCATAAAAGACTGAACTCTATTGTCTGAATGTTTCTACTAATTTCGATATTGGTTGGAGTAATCGTGGCAACATCCAAACCGTTTCCACAGGTTCTTCCAACTTGTCTATAGCCTCGTAAAAATTGAGGTAAATAGATTGTTACGGAAGATAGAAGTTTAACAAGTTCTACAGTTTCATTCAACGAAAACTTCGCTAAGTCTAAGGTATAAGGCGACCCATGAAATCCCGGTATTGTTAGTAACAAAGATTGAACAATTACATTGTCACCATTGAACAATGATAGAAAAGGAATGTAGTATTCTGATGGAGTGTGCGGTTGTCTATTTCCTTGGTGATCATGAAATTCAACATTTGTTTCTTCATTTGTAAATTCGTTTGGATTATGCCAATCTACGTGAAAAACGTGTCTAATCCGAGGATTATTGCCCAGATAGCCAGCTATATGGAAACCCATAGCTTTTGGGGGATTAAATTCTTGAAAATATTCGGTTATTCTTTCTGCAAACGTATCAACAGTTATTTGCTCACCACAATCATCCATAGACGTTTTGACCGAGTCTATGTGATCAGCTATTCTATTCCCGTTTAATGTTGCCAATCCCCAATAAGCAATAGCAATTCTATAATTTGCTAAAATAATCAACTTGTCACGTTCATCTACATTTCATATTGTTCTGTTTTGGATTTGCGTAATCCTTCTGTCGGCAGCCATTACAATTCCTTCAGGGGAAGAAATTGTCAGAACTATGGTCATGTTCATATCACCTCAATAATAGATTCGTTTCCTTTTTTAGATGTATGGTTAATTTATGGTAAATTGTATGAGTTAAGATTAATCGACATTTAGATTTACTTCAACTAGTGTGCTCTTTCCAGAACCAGAACTAGTGATTTGGATGTTTGTATTCTTTTCATTTACATAAACCCAATAGAATTGTTCAGCTGGTTCAATGTTAGGATTAGAATAGCTCATAGGACCTAAGCTAAGAATAACAGTCCCATTATTGTCCGAATAAAAAGATGGAAGACTAAAAGTTGAACCGTGAAAAGTATGTTTTAGGGTAACTTTAGCATCTGTTACTGGGTTTCCATTATCTAATATTTTGATAATAATCTTATCTGTATTTACGTAGATTTCGGTCAAATCAATTGGATCATTTTTTGAATTTGCCACAACATATGATAAACCACCAATTTCTTTAATCCTTGCAAATGCTCTTTCCTTTTGTGTAATCAAAGTAAGATTATAGCCGGGATCAACTACAAGCCAATTTCCATCTAGAAACACTTCAACAAACATATGATCTTCTCCTGGAAAACCAACGGGTCTTGATTTTAGGTCTAAGAAATCAATGAAGGAAATTGTTGAATATGCCATATCCCCACACCCACAAACTCCAACCAACCAGAATTTTAAGAAATTGTCACCAACTCTATGAGGGCTATAATAAGCACTTCCAGAACCCCAAAAAGATGTGTGAGCATCCATTACATAATTAGATATGTACTCTATTTTTTCATAATCATCCTGTAAAGTATTCATAGTCAAAGAAGTGTTTGTTAATCCAAAAAGAACGCTCAGATATGGCATCAAAAATATTCCCAATAGAATAATGATCAGGGTCTTTTTTGAAAAAAATGTAGGTGTAGACAATTTTTTCCAATATTTGAAATAAAGTATTGATACAACGATAGCTGGCGGAATAAAATAAAAGACAATGATATTGACACAATAATCAATAAAGATCAAAACAACCGGAAGAACAATAATCCCAACAAATTTCCAATTTACCCCTTTCTCTAAGCTCCTATCAGTTGATGTAAACCAAAGAACAACAACAATTACTGGCAGTAAGTAATAGTATAAATCATAGAAAACCACATTGAAAAAACCAACAGCCTTAAAAAAAGATATGGCCTCATTATCAAAAGTTGTGACGACGAGCCTCAAAATAATTGTAAATGAAAGAACTAACGATATTACAAAATAGAAACTCAAATATTTTTTTAAACGGGTTTCTCCGGTTCTATGAGAGCCCTTTTGGATCATATTCGATTTGTCTTTGAACAAAATTTCCTTTCATCCTTTTTGGTTCTCGCTTGCTTTGCCGTGTTTATCAAGTTTAATTCTAATATCTAACTTCAAACCCGGTTTGTCTTTGTTTAAAGAATTCTTCAATTTCAAATTTTGTTGCGCTTCTGTCTGTTCCATTGGCTCTAACATATGGTCCTTTATCTTTCAGAATGTAAGGTTTTTTTTCTCCTTCTTCTACAAAGAGCATCATTAATCTTTTATTTTCAACTATTCTTTCTTCAAATCTTAGTCTTGGGTATGGATCAACATAGCTTCTAAGAATTTTTGAGATTCTATCCTTGTATTCCGTTTTTTTCAATCCAACAATCTTTGAATTGTTATCAACGCCCACTATTATTATTCCCCCCTCAGAATTGGAGAAAGAAACTACAGTCTCTGCAAATTCTTCTGGTTTTCCAACATCCGCTTTAAATTCAACGGTGTCAGTTTCTCCATTCTTTATTAGTTCTTTTAGTTGATAGTTTGGAATATCAACTATTACCCCCTGTGATAAATCCCAATCTTTATGGAATTGTCTACTGTCCAAAATGGTTGTATTTGATTTCGAAATTAGAACAAAATGTAGATAGTCAGGTTTGAATCCGATATGTACTGTTCCAACTCCATTTTTGAAAGTTACATCTTCTTTTATTATTTTTTTATCTTTTTCACAATACAGTTTGCCAATGATTTCTTTCGATTTTCTGAGTTTCTCTTCAATTTCTATTCTAATTTTTGTCGGCCCTATATTCAATTCCTTAATCCGAGCACCATAATTAGGTAAGCACAAAATAATTCCTTTTGCATCTGAAAATCGATCAATATCAATCCCTATAAAATCTTTAATCACCATTCGTCGGTCAGGAAAAAAAGGAAGATCAACAGCTATCAAAGGATCATAACCGATATTAGGTGTGTTAGTTCCTAACCGGTAAACTTCACAATACCAATTGAAATCAAATGGACCTTTACCGCTATCATATGTGTAGACTTTACTCCAATTTTCATTTTGAAATTCGACGTTATACCCATTAATTTCAATTATGTTATCCGATTTCTGTGGAACCTCAATCATTTTTAGAACATTAGACAAAGAGAACAAATCTTCGACTAAAGCAAAATCACCATAATCCCAAATTTTAGTATTTTCATACTTATCCTGAGATGAAATTGGAAGAATTTCTGTAACAATGTTTTTCCAGTTTGGAGACTGTTTCTGAATAAAACTTTTGATTAAGAAAGATCCATAACTGTTTTTTCTCTCAGAAAGTTTGTTAGAGATTTCTTTAATCACTGATTGATGATTAGACATTCTTTGCTCCTGTACCATTTTTTAAGTTAATACAAATTAATTTCTCTCTAAATTAGACAATTATTTCAAGTTGGCCAGTATATTTTTGTTAGTGGGATTAGTTGTCTAGTTTCTATGTCGAAGTTGTCATAATTTTGGATTATTAGTTGTATAAGACGATCAGAATCTATTAGTGTTAGTTGATCGTTACTTCGTTCTGCTTCTAGTTTTGCGTCTTTGGAGAATCCACCCGTTGAAATGTATAGTCCTTTTCTTCCTCTAAGTATTGCCTGGAAATTGCGGATTTCTTTTGATCCCATTTGATCTGACCTATGTTTTACCTGAACAAGTATTCGGGGTTCTTTTAGCATTAGTCCATCTGGAGATGCTTCGATGTCTTTTCCTCTATCAGCTCCAGTGTTAGATATCAAAGTTTTATAGCCCATGGCTCTAAGAATCCCTGCCACTAATTCTTGCATTTGTTCCCAATCAAGCTCAATAATTTTATCTTTTATAAGTTCATGAGCTTCAAACACCCTGTCTTTCTTTATGGATTCTTCTTCAATTTCATCAGAAATTTCATCCGTAACTTTTTCTTTACCTTCAAGCAAGTCCAGAATTTCTTTTTTCGCGCTATCTTTAATTTCAAAAATTGTGGATATTGCTCCGAGCGAGTTCTTTGTTTTAACACTTAATTTGTCTCTGCTTACTTCCCCTAACCACTTCACCATGCGAACGTGGTAATAATTGGTAATTTTTGTATTATATTCATAATCGGATATGATTTCACCCGCTAAGTAGACTCGGTTGTTTGGGTCATACGTTACTACATAATCTTCCTTTCTGAAATCTAGAAGAAATTTTCCTATCTGACCAGCAGCTGCCGCTATCTGGGATTTTTTCTTATATTTTTCGGCTTTTTGGATTAAGCTCTTAATTTTATCTTTTCTTTTGATTTCACTAATATCGCCAAGTTCATTCCACCCAATAGCTACACAATTGTTTTTCTTGAAATCTTCAATAAGAAAAGCGCCTTCTCCAGCTCGAACCATCCACATATTTTTAGCCATTGTCTTATCTCCGCCCTTGCTCATTTAATTGATACTAAAAACATTAATTATTTTTGGTTAAATTTTAATCCTTAACCCCAAACCCAACAATGATACGACAGAACAGCTAAGTAGCGGATTTGAAAATCCGACTTTTCGCCTATCGATTTGCCGACAAACAGAAATAAACCTAATTACAGAAACCGGTATATGTACACTCAAGCGCTCACAGGAGGGTGTCTCTTATTTTGTTGTTATTGTATATAAGCAGCCGAGCGGTTTTAGAGCCTTATCTATTTTTTCTATTAGGTTATTGAGCTGGGATGCGTCAGGTTCTTCATGCCATTCGAAAAAGAAATCATATTCCCCTAATTTTTGCCCATGTTTGCTAATTATATTATGGCATCTCTTGACTGGAACTGTAACACCAGTTCTCTGCATAAAAAAGCCGGAAACAGCAACATCAACTGTCCCTACTGTGTCTCCTCCCACATCTCTAGCAATTCTTGGTGAAAGATTTTTCATTATAACATAATCCATCACACATACTTCAGGCATATCGATAGCTACTTTTTCGAGTTCTTTTATCGCATCTAAAATTGGTGGTCCATAAATTTTAATATAGCTTCTCATAGTCATCCATCATACTTTTTGTGTGTTATGATGATTAGGGCTGCCAAACTTAGTAGTGAAAGCATAATCACTGAATAAATTTCAGGTATTACGGTTGTAGCCGTAATCTCTATCGTGTGAGTGCTATGTTCATAAGTTATGCTGAATAAATAGTGGGTGCCATTGTATGTTCCAGTGTAATCCACATTTTTGATTAGCAGGGTGCCGTCTTTGTAAATTGAGAAGTCACCTGACATCAATTCTGATGGAATGGTAACATTACATAAACCTGCTGTTCCAAGGGCTCCATCAACATGGAATCTGATTGCTGTTCCGTTGAAAACGAACTCTGATACACTTGAATTGCACACTGTTTCAATGACGTAAGTGTTGGTTTCTACAGTCACGTTATGAGTGGTCACTTCGAATGATGTGCCATCACCATTGCCTCCTGGAGGAATTTCTTCGAATATTGCCCATGCTGCCATGTTTTCAGTCATTGTGAGATACCACGGGTTACTTGTTCCTCCATATCCAAAAGCCCACCTATCAAATGTCCATCCTGAAGCAGGAACAGCTGTGATGTTAGCCACTTCTCCTGACTTGAATTCTACAGTGTCTCTCGTGCGTAGTGTTCCGTTCACATAGACTTCTCCGTTTCCGACCGGCGGGAAAACACCAAGGTAGTAGTTCGTAACGACTAGACCCGCAGTCACGTTAAACTGTGAGCCCTCAGACTCGCTTTCACCGTCGTTGACTACAATCCAGTGTTCTCCGTTGACTGCTGAAGGAATAGTTACCTCCATCTCGTATGCGCCTGTATGATCTGCACTTGTGAAATTCAGCACCATGCCAGACCGGTTGTCCCAGTATGCCTTTACAATTGCAAACTTAGCGGCGCCTCCGGCACCTGCCGAAACCGTTACCTTTGTACCAGGAGGACCAGAAGTTGGGTCAAGTGTTGGTGCTAAGGCGATTTCTGCGCTTGCCGTTGGCAAAGCCGCTAGTATTGTTGATATTGCTAGTATCGTTACGATTAGAGTTGTTGTTAGTTTTTTGTTCAATGCCAACGTACCCTTTCTCTAATCAAATATATTGAAATGAGCGCCTATTATGGTTTGTGAAATTCTCTATTTCAGCACTAGAATTCAATCACGTTTTTGCGCAGTTGCTGTTCTTTTAATCTGGTTTTTTTGATAAAAAAAGAGGGTGGGGGCTCCTCCTGCTAATGTGAATATTATCCTGAAAGCCTGATTGTTCAGATGGACCAATGGCGCAATGATGCAGGCTATTAGATAAAGCGCAATTATCATGATTATCGGTATCGCAACGAAAGTTACAATTACTTTGCCGACCTGAGCTTCGTCCAAGGAATCCCCCCTATAATTATGGGATATCGGATTAATTAAGATTTACTACACTATTCATGGTTTGGACTTGGGGTTAAATTTTAAGGCACATGTTTCCCTATATTTAGAGGGGGTGAAGGATGACACAGCAGTGGGAAGGACTGATCCAGAAACTGGTTAGAAGCGGTATTCTCAGGTCGCCTAATGTTATCGGGGCATTGCGTCAGGTGCCTCGGGAACCGTTTCTTCCCGAAAACGTGAAAGCTAGTGCAGCATCGGACTGTCCGCTTCCTATAGGCTCAGGGCAAACAGCTTCCGCGCCTCTCAGTTGACACAAAGCGGTCAACTGGGCGAAACATGGTATCCATAATGGATGAAGCCCTTGAGCTGGAAGTGGGACACAAAGTCTTAGAGGTGGGTGCGGGTTCAGGCTGGCACGCCGCCACCATAGCCGAGATAGTAGCTCCCTCCAACGCACCCAAGGAAGGGTGGGGACACGTCTATACAATAGAAAGGATAGCCGAGTTAGCTGCATTCGCCAACGAAAACATCACCAAGACAGGGTATGGAGACAGAGTCACCGTACTCCATCAGGATGGAACCTTGGGGTACCCCGAAGCGGCTCCATACGACCGTATCCTAGTTGCTGCGGCTGGTCCAGAAGTGCCCAAACCACTGGTTGAACAGCTAAAAAACGGGGGAATCCTTCTTGTTCCCGTGGGCAGAGCCCAGTTCTACCAAAACTTAGTTCGCATCAGAAAAAAGAACGGAAAAACAGTTGAGGAAAACTTGGGAGGAGTCGCCTTCGTACCTCTAATCGGCAAGCACGGCTTCGAACCGTAACCTGCTCTAGCCGAACCACGACTCCAGAGTTGTTTTACTTTTCGCCTCTTTTATCCCCGCAGTCATCTTACCAAGAGCTTTACGCACCCTATCCTCAGAAAAGTCTCTCTCACGACAAAGAAACTCTACCACACCATCAACGTCAGGTTCTCCCCAATCTAGCTTATAGTTGTCCGTAACATTTGGGTTAAGAAAAATTTCCCGTATTCTCTTTGGCTCAACAGGAAACTCAGCATCCTTCAGCTCAGTCACAGCCTCCTCGACGCTTCCATGCTTCTTTATCAGTTTCAAAGCGGTCTTCGGTCCTATGCCCTTCACGCCATCAGGATTAAAGTCTGTTCCCACCAGCATGGCAACATCTATGAGCTGCTCACGCGTGATCTCCAACTCTTTGAGAACCTGATCTAGCTTCATAATCTCCGGCACCACCTCAACGTAAACATTCTTTCGCGGAATCTTACGTCTACCGCTTATAGTCACGTTTCTCACCAGAGCAGTTGCGCCGAAGAGAAGACTATCATAGTCTTGGCTGCCGCAGTAGTCGGTGGCTCTCTTCCTTGTTAGGTAAGCAGCTTGGGCTTCGCCTTCGGACGGCGCTTGAATCCAAGGCACACCCAATTCGGTGAGAAGCCGCTTCGAATCCTCGGGCATGTAGTCCTTGAGTTTAGAAGTCATCTGAGCATAGCTTCGAGCCTCCTCCACTTTTCCCTCTTTCAAGGCTCGCTCATACTTTACAAGAGCCTCAGCCTTGACTTTGGCTCGGCGTTTAATTTCCACCTCTTTGAGTGCTGGGGGAACCCCATCAAAAACGTAGGCAACCTTGATTCCCATCTCCACTAGGTTAGCGGTTCTGTAGAGTAAGCCGCTCAGATGACTGGTTATCCTGCCTGATCGGTCTTTTAATGGTGTTCCGTCTGGCTGGCGGATGATTGCCAGAAACTGGTAAAGGGTGTTGTATGCGTCGATGGCTACAGACTTTCCGCTCAGGCTCTTGAAATCAACCTTTGTTTTAGGCATCAACACTCTCAAATTTACGCCCAAAGTTCTGCACCCCCAGACACTGGCTAAAGACTGACCCCCGAAGAGGCGCGAGGGCGGTCTCAACTGCGCTTGGTTAATTCAACTCTTCTTTTCCCTTTGGTGTGGGTTGACACATAGATTATTCCTTCAATTTCCATTCTCATCAGAGTTTTGTTCAGTTCGCTGAATCCTACGCCTTCATGAGTTCCCTTCACCAAATCATACAACTCAACATCAGTCATTGGTCCCTTCCTTTCCAGAAACTCCTTTATCTGCGTATAGAGGGGATGAGATTTCCAATTTTTCATCGTCATTTTTTTCACTCCCAAAATATGTTACTACGCCACCGGCGTCGTGGGCTTCTTCAACTGTCGAACATGCTTCATGAATCCCTTGTACCAACTCTCCATGTTCGGCATTATAGAAGGTCCAATCTTTTCGGTGGCTTTTCTGAAGTCACTGGCAGTGACTTCCTTGGCTTTTATGTCAATCCGCAGGGCATACAGTCCAGCCTCTCTACAAAGCGCCTCGATGTCCGCTCCAGAATACTTCTTCGTTATAGTAACCAATTGGGTCAAATCCACATCTTTTGCCAGCGGCATGTTCTTGGTGTAGATTTTGAAGATTTGCATCCTACTCGCGTCGTCGGGTTCCGGAACGTAAATCAGCCGGTCAAACCTTCCAGGTCGAAGAATCGCAGGATCAATTATGTCCGGCCTGTTTGTTGCAGCGATTATAACAACATCCTCCAAAGAGACAAGCCCATCCATCTCAGTTAACAGTTGGCTGATAACCCGCTCTGTAACTCCACTATCAGAGTAACCCATACCTCTTCCCGGAACCAAAGACTCAAATTCGTCAAAGAATATTACAGACGGCGAAGCCATCCTCGCCTTCCTGAAAACCTCGCGGATAGCCTTCTCTGATTCGCCTACCCACTTAGAAAACACTTCCGGACCCTTTATGGTTATGAAGTTTGCCTCGCTTTCTGTAGACACTGCCCTAGCAAGCAAGGTTTTTCCGCATCCTGGAGGTCCGTAAAGCAGAATACCCTTTGGGGGACGTATACCCATTCGAGTGAAAGTCTCTGGGTTCTTGAGCGGCCACTCCACAGCCTCTATGAGATCCTCTTTCACCTCTGCTAATCCGCCTATGTCCGTCCAGCGAACATTAGGCACTTCTATGTACACTTCCCTCATGGCTGTCGGCGTGATCTCCCGGTAGGCGTTCAGGAAGTCTTCCATTCGAACCTCCATTTTCTCCAGAACGCTGGGGGGGATACGTTCTTCCTCTAGGTTTATTTCGGGCAGGTATCTGCGCAACGCTTTCATTGCGGTTTCCCGGCCCAGAGCGGCCAAGTCTGCTCCTGTGTAACCGTGAGTCACTTTTGCGAGCTTCTTCAAGTCAACATCTTCTTTCAGTGGCATCCCCCTAGTGTGAATCTGCAGTATTTCATATCGCCCTTTTTTATCGGGTACGCCAATCTCGATTTCCCGGTCAAAACGTCCCGGTCGCCTCAAAGCAGGGTCAAGGGCTTCAGGTCTGTTTGTGGCACCTATAACAATAAGGTATCCTCTTCCCGAAAGTCCATCCATCAAAGCGAGAAGCTGAGCCACAACCCTTCTCTCCACCTCCCCAGTCACCTCTTCTCTTTTAGGCGCGATGGCGTCAAGCTCGTCGATGAAGACGATGCTGGGGGCGTTCTTCTGAGCCTGCTGGAACATCTCGCGGAGTCTAGCCTCTGACTCACCGTAAAACTTGCTCATTATCTCTGGACCGTTTATGGAATAAAAGTTAGCCTCTGATTCGTTTGCAACTGCCCGAGCTAGAAGGGTTTTTCCGCATCCAGGCGGACCATGCAGCAACACTCCTTTTGGGGGGTCTATCCCCAGCCTTTGGAAGAGTTCTGGGTGCCGTAGCGGCAGTTCAACCATCTCTCGAATCCGCTGCATCTCCTCGTGGAGTCCTCCTATATCCTCGTAGGTGGTGCGGGGCAAGCCTTTGGTTTCAGGAGCGGGTTCAGCTAGGATTTGGACGCTTGTGCCATGACCGATTCTCACGATTCCGTGTGGACGAGATTTAGTTACTCTGAATGGTATGGCGTGTCCTAACATCATGACGAGGGTGGTGTCTCCCTCCACAAAGGTTCTTTCCATAAGCCGGTTCTTCACGAAGTTTGTGAAGTCGTCATCTACGTTCAGTTTCATGTCTATGGGAGCCAGAATCACGGTTGAGGCGTTAGTTACCTGTGCGGGTCGGATTGAAACTAGTTCGTGCATTGCCACTCCCGCGTTTTTGCGCGTGAATCCGTCGATTCGGATGATTTCTCTGTTTTGGTCTTCAGAGTATGCTGGCCAAGCTATTGCAGCGGTGTTTCTTTTTCCAACAATTTCGATTACGTCGCCCGCTGAGATGCCTAACTGTTGCATAGTCTGCTGGTCGATTCGGGCGATTCCTCGGTAAACGTCACGCTGTCTAGCGTCTTCTACTCTAAGCTGCACTTCGCTCATTTGCTTTCCTTCCTTTATGTGTGATCGCGAAGGTCCACGTTTTTCGTGGGATGCTATTCATATATAAGCTTTGACGAAGCTAGAGCCTAGTTACTCCTAATGTCTGTATTTGACCGACTTCTTTAATGCCAGTTATCCGTTTCTCTGTTTCTTCCAAAATTCCGTCTTTTTCAGGTATAACCATGTTAACTTTCAGTGCACAGAGACCGAAAGCTATTGGCTCTTCAGCGAAGCGTTGAATCGAAGCAATACCTGCTAGTTGCTTCTTGATTTTTTCTTTCAACAATTCAAGGTCAACTGTTGATTCTGACGGAAGAATCTTGTAGGCAATCACTATTTTTCCCATTGTTTTCTCTCCTAAATTCCTGTCAACATGTTTTTGTCACATTATAAAGTGGGTCACTGCACTTTTGGTAATGTGAACTAGCATGCTAAAAGAAGAGCTGACCTATTAACCTTACTATGCAGCATTATGAGACAACAAAAAGTTCACTTAAACAGATGATTCATCTGCTGCAGCTTGGACACGTGCCGCCTGAGCCGCTAGTGCCCCATACCATACAATTTTCATTCTGCAACTTTTTCCAGCACTCTCTACAGACCATGATTCGCCCCAAATCCTTGTGGTCAGCTGACAACAAAGTTAATTCTTCACCGTTTTTTCCGCAAAGCTTGCATTCTCCCATTTTCCTAACCGTCCATTCATTCCATACGTTCCCGTTCTCTTAAAGCGAGCATATGCATAAAAATAAAGCTTACGCTACAGAAAACAAGAATGAAAAACGTTCGGGTTTGGAGTTAAATTTTAACCCAACCAATCAACCAACAACAACGGACGGGCCATACGACGGACGACGGGTAGTATACCACTTTTTACCCCCCGTTAATGGAATGGTACCATAATGGAATAGGAATGTACAAGGAAGGTACAAGGGGTAAATAATGTGTGAGGGGTAAAAACTAGAAGTAAATTTTCCCCTCAAAGAAAAAGATACGAGGGGTAAAAAAGAGATAGAAAAAGTTACTCCTAAAAAAAAGAAGATTTGGGTACCATCTGTTGGATAGGAATAAGGAAGGATGGATATATAGAGAATAATAAAGTGAGTGGTCAGAAAGCAAAGAAAAATTACGCGCGCGTTATTGCCGTTTTGCAGAGGATAGTTGTCAATAAAATTAGATGCGCGCGCTGGCGGAACGTAGCCGAGATCGAGAACCGATACAACGTAACAAAAACAATATTTAAAGTTCATAAAATTTTTTTATGCACTACAATTCATGTATGAATAGCAATCAGCATTTACTAGAAAAAGTAGTTTGGGATGTGATTTTGATTTGGTGAAATGGGAGTATATTGTGCTTGCGTTGAAGACTAAGGTTAATATTAATCGACATGAGAGAGAAAAGAATCCTATTATACAAAATGTACAAAAAGAATTGAACGTTTTGGGGGAAGAGGGTTGGGAATTGGCGGGTGTTCAAAATATTCGCCTAGAGACGGGTATGTTGTTTACTATTGTGTACCTTAAGCGGGAAAAATTATAGGTTATACTATTTGGTCTCATCAGTATAATTCTAGAGGTAATACCGATGGTCCATAGTCTTCTTTATGCTACCGAGAAAACTTCCAGCAAAATAGGGCAGCCAATACTGTTCTTGCAAATCTAGGTTAGCCTCTATAAACGTTACAGCAGTCTCCTCTGAAATAGCTCCTACTTTCTCAAATTTACGAACAAGTCTGT
>Ga0315548_1000889_pt1 | contig 26547 bp, 26 predicted proteins | sample SalMarSW160110MG_2_FD_202540 | JGI IMG/M metagenome (GOLD analysis project Ga0315548, IMG submission 202540) | Salt marsh sediment microbial communities from the Plum Island Ecosystem LTER, Massachusetts, United States - Salt Marsh Sediment SW1601-110 ... | reverse complement strand
GATAAACCGGAAAATCAGGCCAAAAAATTTTCTTGGGATAAAATAGTTTTTAAATACGAAAAGTTATTCAAAAAACTAGCAAAGGAAAATTAAAATGAAAGCTTCAGTCATTATTACTCTTTATAACGAAGAAAAATATATAAACCAATGTTTATCAAGTTTAAAAGATCAAAGTTTAAATGATTTTGAAATTATTATAGTTGACGATGGCTCAATAGCTAATTCAAAGTTAAAAGTGCAAAATGCAAAATTGAAGTTAAAAATTAAAGATTTAAGAATATTCGGTCAAGAACACCGAGGCTTGGCGGCGGCCAGGAACTTGGGAGCTAAAAAAGCTAAAGGAGACATACTGGTTTTCCTTGATGGAGATATGTATTTTAGTAAAGATTTTTTAGAAACCTTAATTCAACCAATTAAATTAGGGAAAACTAGGGGCACTTTTTCCACCGAAGAATATGTGGCCAATTGGGATAATCTTTGGGCCAGATGCTGGAATTATAATTGGAATTTACCTGAAAAAAGAAGAGTCGACCCCAAGAGAAGAGATCAACAAAGAGAATTTAGGGCCATTCTCAGAAAAGAGTTTGAGAAGGCAGGCGGATTAGAAAGTGTGGGCTATACTGATGCTTGGACTTTAACCGCCAAGTTAGGCTATAGACCAATGGCGACTAAGGCCATTTATTATCATTACAATCCTTCAAGCCTAAAAGAAGTTTTTAACCAGGCAAGATGGACGGCTAAAAGAAAGTATAAACTTGGCTTTTTCGGCAAAATTATTGCCTTAATCAGATCTAGTTTCCTTTTTTCTCTAATGAATGGTTTAAGAAAAGCGCTGGTCAAAAAGGAAGTGGGATTTGTGATTTTCAAATTGGTTTATGATTTGGCCTTTATGCTAGGAATTTTAGATAACAAAAGAAAATATGGATAAGAAGCAAAGATTTAATTTTTTAATTATAGCTGCTTTCTCTTTAGCCTTATTCTTGAGGTTAATTAATATTAATCAATCATTATGGCTTGATGAGGCTATTTCAGCTCAAGCAGCGGTTAAATTTTCTTTTTCCGAATTGCTTTTTGACTTTCTTCCCAGTGATGTTCATCCGCCTTTATATCAGTTAATCTTGCATTTTTGGTGTAAAGTTTTGCCTTATAATGAATTTTTTCTGAGATTACCGAGTATTATCTTTAGCTTATTAACTTGCTGTTTTATCTATAAAATCTATCAATTAATTTTTAAAGATAAACAAGGGGCTTTTTTTTGTTTTCTATTTTTACTAACTTCGCCTTTATTTATTTACTATGCCCAAGAGGCAAGAATGTATAGCTTATCTGCTTTTTTGGTCACTGCCTCGGTGTATTATTTAATTAAATTTTTTAAGATTAAAAAGATTAAATTCTTAATTCTTAATTCTGCGTTTTTAATCCTTAGTTTTTATTCTCATTATTTATGCTGGTTGATTCTGCCGGTTCAATGGTTATTTTTTTTAATCCAAAAAAACAAAAATAAAAGAATAATTCTCAATTATTTAATTATTCAATTCCTCAGTTACTTTTTCTATTTGCCTTGGTTTCCTGTTCTATTTAACCAATGGAAGATTGGCCAGCAAGCGGCTTTGACGAATAAAGTTTGGGCTCAAACAGTAGGCGGCTTAACCTTTAAAAGCCTGGCTTTATTGCCAATTAAATTTATTATAGGCAGAACCTCTTTTGATAATAAATTAGTTTATGGTTTTATTGTCTCAGGTTTACTAATTTTTTTCGCTTATTTATTTTGGCGGACGCTAAAAAATATAAACAATCAGTTTATAAGGTTTTTTTGGTTATGGTTAATTCTGGCGCCATTATTAGGAGCAATCATTAGTCTTAAAACACCGGTTTTTACTTATCATCGCTTTCTTTTTTGCTTGCCTGCTTTTTCCCTGTTACTCAGTAGAGGGATTCTTAGTTTCAAAAGTAGAAAGGTGGTTAACATAATGGCGGGACTGGTTTTATTAATTAATTTATTTTTTAGTTTTAGATATTTATTAAATCCTAATTTTCATCGCGAAAATTGGAAAGAAGCAGTAAAGATACTCCATCAAAAAAACAAGGAAGAGGCACCAGTTTTAATTCTTCAAAATGTTACTGCCCCTTTTGATTATTATGATCAAGGGAGAAGCCACAAGGTTTACTTATATCAAAAAGAGGCGATTGGGGGGGTTGATTCGGTTTGGTTAATCCCTTATGCTTTGCCTATTTTTGATCCCCTGGATGAAACCAGAGCCTTTTTAGAAAGTAGGGGATTCGTGAGGGTTTATGAAGAACATTTCAGCGGAGTAACTCTAGAAAAGTGGGGGAAAATTTTAGCGAAGAATTGATATAATGAAGAAGGTGTTTTATGAAAATCGGAATTGATATTTCTCAGATTGTTTATCCGGGCGGAGTAGGGGTTTATACCAAGAATTTAATTTCTCATTTAGTTAAGATTGATGGCCAAGATCAATATGTTTTTTTTGCCGCTTCTTTGAGAAAAAAACAGCTTTTAGAAACCTGGTTTTCTCAATTAAAAAAAAAGGCCACGAAAACTAATGTTCAGAGCAGGTTTTTTCCTTTACCCCCCGTCCTAACGCAGTTGCTTTTTAACCAACTGAGATTTACCAGGATAGAAATTTTTACCGGTAAAATCGACCTTTTTCATACCAGCGACTGGACCGAGCCTAAAACAAATTGTTCTAAGGTAACGACGGTTCATGATTTGGCGCCTTTAATCTATCCCCATTTACATCATCCCAAAATTGTGAAGGTTTTCAGCCAGAAATTAGCTTTAGTAAAGAGAGAGTCTGATTTTATTATCGCTGTTTCCAAAAGCACTAAAAAAGACTTGGTTAATAAATTAGGGATTAAATCAGAAAAAATAAAAGTGATTTACGAAGCCTTAGATGATGATTTTAAAAAGGCTGAGCCAGACATAAGTTGGTTTAAAAGTTTAGATCTAGGCAATTTTATTGTTTCTGATGCGATTAAAAACCCCAGAAAAAATCTTAAAAATTTACTTAGGGCTTTTGAGAAAGTTAAAAACAAAAAAATAAAACTGGTTCTTGTAGGCCAGCCTTTATGGCAGCAAAAAGAATTAGAAGCCTTACTGGAAAAATCAGTTTTTAAAAATAGAATTGTTAAGCTAGATAGAGTTTCTTTAGCCCAGCTTAAAGCCTTATATCAGAAGGCCAAACTGGCTGTTTTCCCTTCTTTTTATGAGGGCTTTGGCTTACCTCTTTTAGAAGCTTTAAGTTGCGGTTGTCCAGTGGTTTGCTCTGATAATTCTTCTTTTCCTGAAATAGGAGGAAAAGAAGCCTTATATTGTAGCCCCAATAAGCCAAATCAAATAGCCCAAAAGATTAATCAATTGATTGAAAATCCAGACTTAAGACTAGAGTTGAAACAAGCAGCTAAGAAGCAAATAAAAAAATTTTCTTGGCAAAAAACAGCCAAAGAAACATTAGAAGCTTATCAAGAGGCAGTAAGATGATAATCGGCATTGACGCTAATGAAGCTAATGTAAAAAATAGGGTAGGCAGTAATGAATATGCATATCAAGTGCTAATGCACTTGTATAAAAATCAATCCGCCGGCCGGCGGATAAAATTTAAAATTTTTCTCAAAGAAAAACCTTTAAAAGATTTACCCAAAGAAGCAAGTTGGTGGCAATACAGGGTGTTAAAACCCAAATTTTTATGGACCCAGTGGCGTTTGCCTTTAGCACTGATTTTAAATAGGGGAGAGGTTGATGTTTTTTTTAGCCCCGGGCACTATGCTCCCCGCTTTTGCCCCAATCCCCTAGTAATTTCGATTATGGACTTGGCTTTTTTACGCTTTCCTAAACAGTTTAAAAAAGACGATCTGTATCAGCTTAAAAACTGGACCGAAAGGTCAGTTAAGCAAGCTGATCATATTTTAACCATTTCTGAGTTTACTAAAAAAGAAATTATTCATTTTTATAATTATCCGGCTGATAAAATTACGGTCACTTACCCTGGAACAAGAAAGTTAAAAGTTAAAAGTGAAAATTCAAAAGTGAAAATTCAAAAGGCAAAGATTTTAGAACAATATAAGATAGAAAAAAATAAATACTTTCTTTATATTGGTACGCTTCAACCGCGAAAGAATTTAATTAGGCTAATAGAGGCATTTGCCCGAGCAATCAACAATGAAACAATGAAACAATTTAACAATTTGGTTATCGTAGGTAAGAAGGGTTGGTTGTATCAAGAAATATTTGAGAAAGTAGAATCCTTGGGCCTAGAGAAAAATGTCATTTTTACTGGTTATGTTGAGGAAAAAGAAAAGAATGCTTTTTTAGAAAATGCTTTTGCTTTAATTCTTCCCTCTTTATATGAGGGTTTTGGTATCCCGGTTCTGGAAGCAATGCAACTAGGTTGTCCTGTGATTGTTTCCCAAAACTCTTCTTTACCGGAATTAGTAGGGAAAGGAGGATTATATATAGATAATCCTCTATCTGTCGATTCTATTTATAAAGCTTTGTTAAAAATGGTAAAATTAGATAATAAGACAAGAAAAGAATTAATCAATAGAGCCCTTAAACAAGCTAAAAAATTTTCTTGGCCAAAAGTAGCTAAAGAGATATTGGAGGTTTTATGTTTTACCTTGAAACTAAATCAGGCGAGAAGTTAAATATTAAACAAGCCTTACCGAAAATAATCAATCGTTGGTATAATTATTGCCTTGATTTCAAGTTAATGCTACTTTGTTATGTTGGTTATATTCCTTCTCATTGTTTTCGCCGGTTTTGTTATCGATTGGCGGGAATTAAAATTGGTCGAGGTTCTACTATTCATATGTGGGCCAGGTTTTATGAGTCAAAGAATATTGTTATTGGAGAAGATACGATTATTGGCGACCATTGTTTTTTAGACGGCAGAGCCTCGCTTAAAATTGGTTCTCATACCGCCATTGCTTCTCAGGTTTTGATTTATAACAGCCAGCATGATGTTGATTCTGAAGATTTTCGGCCAGTTGAATACCCAATCGAGATTGGCGATTATTGTTTTATTGGTGTCCGAGCCATTATTCTTCCTGGAGTAAAAATTGGTAGAGGAGCAATAGTTGCTTCTGGAGCAGTGGTGACCAAAGATGTAGCTCCAATGATGATTGTAGCCGGAGTGCCGGCTAAGGAAATAAGAAAAAGAGGGGTGAAAAAGCTTAATTATAGATTAGGACGGGCAAGACTGTTTCAATAATTTTAAGAATATGCTGAGGTCGTTTAGTTAAAAATTTTTTCTTCCAATCGCACGCGAATATATTTGGAAGACCTAAAATAGTTGGTATTAAATAAGGCATAAAGACGCCCTCGAGTTATTAAAGAACAATCCTTAGGGCGAGGGAAGAGTAAAGTCAAAGGCGCGATGCTATCAATAGGAAGAAAGAAAATTTTTCCTAAACTTCCCGCATATTCTTAATAAATTGTTAGTTTCCATCATTATTCCCAGCTTTAATACTAAAAAACTTTTGCAAAACTGCCTAAGGTCTATTTTTGAACAAACAAAAAATATTAGTTTTGAGGTGATTGTAGCGGATAATGCTTCGACTGATGGTACCGTTAAACTGATTCAAACTAAATTTCCCCAAGTAAAGTTGATCAAGAATCGAACTAACTTAGGTTATGCTAAGGCCAATAATCAAGCCCTGCGGCAAGCTCAAGGCAGGGTCATTTTATTTCTTAATTCAGACACCATCATTTTAGAGAAGGCCATAGAAAAATCAGTTGAGTTTATAAGACAAAGAGAAGATGTTGATATTTTGGGCTGCCAGCTTTTATATCAGGATAAAACCATTCAACCATCAGGCGGCTTTTTCCCCAGCTTAACAAGAGTTTTTTTACAAATGTTCTTTATTGACGATTTGCCTTTAGTTAATCATTTGGTAAAACCTTATCAGCAAAAAAGAAAAAGCTTTTATCGAAAAACTCAAAAATTGGATTGGGTTACGGGAGCATTTTTAATGGCAAAAAAGAAAGTGGTTGATAAGATTAAGGGTTTTGATGAAAAGTTTTTTATGTATAGCGAAGAAGTTGATTTTTGCTATCGAGCTAAAAAAGCGGGTTTTCAAGTTTGGTTTTGCCCCTTGGCTAAAATAGTTCATTTAAAGGGAAAAAGTTCGGCTGATGGTTTCAGAACCGCAGTTTTAGGCGAATACCAGGGACTGAGAAAATTTTATGAGAAATACCAGCCTGGATTAGGCTTGCTTATCTTAAGATTTTTGCTTAAAATAGGGGCCCTTTTAAGAATCTTTGTTTTTGGTATACTTAAAGGAGACAAGAATAAAAAGGAGATTTATGAAAAAGCTTTTGCTTTGGCTTGACGAGAACATTTTGACGGTTTTTTCCTTTTTCTTGATTATTTTCATCCCTCTATATCCTAAGATTCCTTTGTTTGAGGCGATTCCTGGTTACATTGTCAGAGTCCGCTTAGAAGATGTTTTTATTTTAATCGCCTTTTTGGTTTTTTTGATTCAGGTAATAAGAAAAAAAGCCCAGTTTAAATCGATTATTTTTTGGCCTATGGTGGCCTATCTTTTTTTTGGCCTGATTTCTATTCCTTCGGCAGTTTTTATTTCCAAAACCATTCCTTTGGACAAACTTCATATTTATAAGGCGGGGCTCCATTGGTTGAGGAGAATAGAATATTTTAGCCTCCTTTTTATTTTTTACAACGGCATTAGAACTCTAAGAAAGGGAAAGAAACTTTTTCTTTTGGTTTTACTGGCTTTGATTTTAGTTTCTATTTACGGTTTTGGTCAAAAATATCTTTATTGGCCGCTTTACTCGACTATGAACCGGGAGTTTTCCAAAGGGATGAAACTTTATTTGACTGAACATGCCCGAGTCCCTTCTACTTTTGGCGGCCATTATGACTTGGCCGCCTTTTTAGTTTTATTTTTAACCTTATTAATGAGTTTCTTTGTTATTTTAAAAGGGAAGGTTTTAAGATGGCTTTATTTACTGGCTTTTATACTTAGCTACTGGCTTTTAATTTTAACTGCCTCCAGAACCTCATTTATTGCCTATATTGCGGCGATTACAGTTTTATTTTTTATTTTTATTTTTAAAAAGGGTTTTTTGTGGTCTTTGCCCCGTTGGTTGAGTATTATTTTATTTAGTTTTTCAGTGATGCTTATGTTTGGTGACTTATCAGATCGCTTTGCCCACTTTTTTAAGATGCCCCAGATTAAGGAAAAATTAAAACTTAATACCCTTCTTCAACCGCTTAGACCCGCCCCTAAAGAAGCCTTAAAGATTAGCGATGAGATTGCTTTGGTTATGGATAAAACTGACGAACGACCGGTTTTAGAAAAACCAGAAGACTTAGGCGGGAACCAGAGCGGTAGAGCCACTAGTTCTGCTGGGCTTCCACCTGATGTTTACGAAGACATTCCTGATTATTACCTTGAAGCAACAGGAAGCGCTACTATGGCAGCAGTTTTAATTCCGGTTCAGCGTACTTTTTCTGAAAACGCTTATAAATATGGTTTATCTACCGCTATTAGATTGGACGCTTTATGGCCTCGGGCGATTGCCGGTTTTAAGAAAAATCCCCTCTTAGGATCAGGTTATTCTACTCTGAGTAAAAACGCGGTTGAGCAATTTACCGAAGCTGAATCAACAGATAATGATTATTTAAGAACTTTAGGAGAAACAGGAATTTTAGGCTTTCTTTCTTTTTTCAGTATTATTTTCTTACTGATTAAAACCAGCTTTGAACTTTTAAAAAGAAAAAAACTAGACCCTTATGTTTTAGCTTTTAGCGCCGCCTTTTTATCTTTTACCGTAGGGCTTCTGATTAATGCTTTGTATATTGATGTTTTTGAGGCCTCAAAAGTAGCTTTTATGTTTTGGGCTCTAAGCGGGGTTTTATTGGCTTTTGCCAGCGAAATAAAAAATCCGGCCATTAAAAGATGAAGTTTAAAATTATTTTTTTAATTCTTATTTTTCTGTTAAGTTTTGCTTTGAGAACCTACCGGATTGACAATCCGATCGCTGACTGGCATTCTTGGCGTCAAGCGGATACCGCCGCCGTGGCTAGGAATTTTGCTACTCAAGGGGTTAACTTTTTATATCCTCAAAATCATAACTTTTTTAAGCAAAACCCTAATGATTTGCCTAATCCCAATCGTTATTTTCTTAATGAATTTCCTTTATATAATGCCGCCGTAGCTGGAGTTTATAAAATTTTCGGTATTGAAGAAAGATATGCTCGTTTGGTAAGCGTTTTTATGGCTTCTTTGACAGGAGTTTTCCTTTATTTGTTAGTAGAAAAACATTCTTCTAAACTAGCCGCTTATTTATCAGCTTTTTTTTGGGCAGTTTTACCTTATAACATTTACTATGGCCGGGTGGTTATGCCGGACCCGACTTTTATCTTTTTTTCTGTTTTATCTTTATACTTGATTTCTTTATGGACAGAAAAAGAGGGTCTGATTTGGGCCATTTTTTCAGGCATGGCTTTGACTTTAGGGATGTTGGTTAAACCTTATACTATTTTCTTAGGTTTACCGGCGGCCTATTTAATTTTTAAAAAATGGGGTCTTAAAAGTTTTAAAAAGCCCGAGGTTTATTTATTTGGGATGGTTAGTTTACTGCCCTTTTTGGCTTGGCGCTGGCACATCAACCAGCATCCTGAAGGAATGTTTGGTTCAAACTGGCTGATTAATGCGACTGAAATTAGGTTTAAAGGCGCTTTTTTCCGTTGGATTATTTTTGACCGGATGAACCGCCTGATTTTTGCCACCGGTGGTTTTGTGCTCTTCTTTTTTGGTCTGGTGGCCAAGAAAAATAAAGATGAAGCTTTATTTTTCTTCTCTTGGTTGGTGGCCATAGCCGCTTATATCACTTTTTTTGCTATGGGTAATGTTACTCATGATTATTACCAGATGCCTTTGGTGCCGATTGGCTGTTATTTTATGGCCAAAGGGGTAGAATTTTTAGTGGTTAAAAAGAGAAACTTTTTTGAGCAGATTTTTAATATCGGTCTGGCTTTGGCTTTAATCTTATTAATGCTGGCTTTTGGTTGGTATGAAGTGAGGGGGTTTTTCAGTATTAACCGCTGGGAAATCGTCGAAGCAGGCAGAGAAGTTGATCAAATTGTTCCTCAGGGGGCCAAAGTGATTGCCCCCTATAACCGGGACCCAGCTTTTTTATATCAGACCAATCGCAATGGCTGGTCAGGCTTAAGAAATATGGAAGAATTGAAGGAATATATGCAAGAAGGAGCCACCCATTATGTCAGCGTAGATTTTGATGAGATGACCAATGAATTAATGCAGGCCTGCCAGGCAATGGAAAGAACAGACAAGTATGTTATCATTGACCTTCAAGAGTGTGATAATCTAAATTAAATGATCAAATTCCAAGCAACAAATTCCAAACAATATTCAATGTCAAAATTCAAAACTCAAAACAGTTTAGAATTTGAGAAATTTGAATTTAGAATTTGTTTGCGATTTGTAATTTGTTATTTGTGATTTATTATGAAAATCCTCATGCTTACTTCCTACCTTCCTTATCCTCTTTTTTCTGGCGGGCAAATAAGGACATACAATCTTTTAAAAAACCTGGCGGCCAAACACCAAATAACTTTATTTTCTTTTATTAGACACGAAAAAGAGACTCAATATATTCCTAAGTTGCAAAAGTTTTGTTATAAAGTCAAAGTTTTTAAACGCCGGTCAGCCTGGAATTGGCGCAATATCCTTTTTGCCATCTTGAGCCCTTTCCCTTTTGTGATGATTTCTACTTATCTTTCTTTGCGGGTGCGCCAGGCCATTTTAAAAGAAATGCAAGGTGATGCCTATGACTTGATTCACGCCGAACCCTTTTATATGGTGCCTAATATTCCCAAGACGGATATCCCTATTTTATTAGTAGAGCAAACCATAGAGTATTTGGTTTATAAAAAATACGTTGATAATTTTCCTTTAGGTTTTGTTAGGCCTCTGATGTACCTTGATGTTTTGAAACTGAAGATTTGGGAGGAAGGTTATTGGCGAAAAGCCACTTCTTTAGTCGCCATGTCTGAGGCGGACAAGGAAATTATGGCCAAAGCGGCTCCAGAGAAGACCATCAATATTGTTTCCAATGGCGTAGATATTGAGTTTTTTAATCAAACTTTGATTAAAAAACCTCAAAAACCAACCGTTTTATTTGTGGGTAATTTCAAGTGGCTGCCTAATAAAGACGCGGCTAAGTTTTTAACCCATAAGATTTGGCCTAGAATCAAAAAAGAGATTCCTGGTGCCAAACTTTGGATTGTAGGCAAAAACCCGACTCCAGAAATTTGGGCCTTAGCTAAGAAGAGCGATGTCGAAGTTGAGGATAAGATTAAGGATATTAGGCAGGCCTTTGGTCAAGCCTCGGTTCTTTTAGCGCCAATCAGAAATGGGCGGGGGACCAAATACAAAGTTTTAGAAGCGATGGCGACCAAACTGCCAGTGGTGGCCACACCTTTAGGAGTTGAAGGGACAGGAGCAGAGAACAGGAGAGAAGCTTTAGTGGCTCAGGGGGCTGTTGATCTCGCTTCAGCGACAGTGGAATTACTTAAAAATCCTAAGTTGGGAGAAAAATTAAGCTCCTCAGCCTATGAGTTAGTTAGAAAAAAGTACAATTGGCAGTTAATTTCTAAAAACTTGGACAAAATTTACCAGGAGCTAGGAGAAAAAGTACTTGGAGCGTCCTAGTAAATAATTAAAATGAAAAAAGTTGACCTTTCAATTATTATTGTTAATTACAATACAAAAAAACTTTTAAAGAATTTGTTAGATTCTTTATATAAATCAAAGCTAGATAATTACAAACTAGAAGTTTTTGTAGTAGACAATAGTTCGGCTGACGGAAGTAAAGAATATCTCAAATCTCATCCGCTATCTACCAGCTGGCGGAGCGGATCAAAACTCAAAATAATTTTAAATACAGAAAATTTAGGTTATGCTAGAGCCAATAATAAAGCCCTTCGACGAGCTCAGGGTGAAAACATTCTTCTTTTAAACTCAGATACCTTATTGCAAAAGGAGACTCTTTTTAAAATGCTTAGATTTATGGAGGAAAATCAGGAGTGGGTGGCGGCTACTTGTAAAGTGGAGCTGGCTGACGGCCGGGTTGACCCGGCTTGCCACCGAGGCTTCCCTACGCCTTGGGCAGCCTTCACTTATTTTTCCGGTTTGGAAGAACTTTTTCCCCAATCAAGAACTTTTGGTCAGTACCATCAGACTTGGAAAAGATTGGACTTAGTCCATGAAGTCGATGTTATTTCCGGCGCTTTTTTCTTGGTGAGAAAAAAGATTCTTGACCAAATTGGTTTGTTGGACGAAAGATTTTTTGTTTATGCTGAAGATATTGACTTGTGTTTCAGAATTAGGCAGAGGGGATATAAAATTTGTTATAATCCGATGACAAAAATTATTCATTTTAAAACTTCTTCGGGAAGAAAGAAATATCAGGATAAAAAAATTACCCTAAAAGATAAAAAGATGAAGAAAGAAGCGACTAAACATTTTTTTGAAACGATGAAATTGTTTTATGATAAACATTATAAGGATAAATACCCTTGGTTGATGAGAAAAATGGTTTTGTTGGGAATATGGGTTGTGAGTAAATTTAAAAATTAGAAATTATCATCCAGAGGATGATCGTCCCCTGGATGAGGAATTAGAAATTTGCGAATAGCAATAGATTGCCGTTTTTGGGGCACAAAACATACGGGTTTGGGTAGATATACTGAGAACCTTGTTTTAAATCTGCTCGAAATAGACAAGGTTAATCGTTATTTTCTTTTTGTTTCTGAGAACAATGAAACAATGAAACAATGTAACAAGGCAACAGTTCTCCCACTTAATACCCCGCACTATTCTTTAAAAGAACAAATTATCATTCCGAAAATTTTAAAAGAAATCAATCCCGACTTAGTCCACTTTCCTCATTTTAATGTGCCGATTCTTAATAATTTTCCTTATTTGATTACCATTCATGATTTAATCAAACACTATTCCAAAGGCAAAGAAACAACCACCAGAAACTCTTGGATTTATTTATTAAAATATTGGGGATATAAAACTGTTTTTACTCAAGCAGTAGGAAAAGCTAAAAAAATCATTGTTCCTTCAAAGTTCGTCAAAAGAGGATTATTGAAAAATTATCTCTTGGCTGAAGATAAAATCGAAGTTATTTATGAGGGAGTAGATAATAAGCTCAAAGCTCAAAGCTCAAAGCTCAAAGCTAAATCTCAAAAATCAAAACTTTTGAATAAATATAAAATTAGAAGGCCCTATCTTTTATATGTTGGGAATGTTTATCCTCATAAAAACATCAGACGTTTAATTCTTGCAGTCAAAAAAATTAATCAAACATTAATCATTGTTTGTTCCCGGGATGTTTTTTACCAGCGTTTGCAGCAGGTGGTTAAAGAATTTAAAGCAGAAAAATTTGTTAAATTAACAGGTTATGTTACTGATAAAGAGCTAAACGTTTTATATGCTCAAGCTAAGGCTTTTATTAATCCTTCGCTAATGGAAGGCTTTGGTTTACCTGGCCTGGAAGCGATGCAGGCCGGTTGTCCGGTCGTTTGCAGCCAGATTCCTACTTTTAAAGAAGTTTATGACCAAGCGGTAGTTTATTTTAATCCCAAAAACATTGATGATATAGCAGAGAAAATCTTAAAAGTGATTAATTTTTCAGATAAAGAGAGGAAAGAGTTGATTAAAAAGGGAAAAAATCAGGCAAGCAAATACTCTTGGCAAAAATGCGCCCAAGAAACCCTTCAGCTATATCAGTCAATGGACAAATCAATAATCGGTAGATAAATTATTTATGAAGATTGCTTTAGTTTACGATCGGGTTAATAAGTTTGGCGGGGCAGAAAGGGTTTTGTTGGCCCTTCACCAAATCTGGCCTCAGGCCCCGCTTTATACTTCTGTTTATAATCCTGCTGGGGCAACTTGGGCCAAGGATTTTGAAGTGATTCCTTCATTTGTTAATAAACTGCCTTTGGCTAAAAGTAATCACGAAATTTATCCTTGGTTAATGCCTTTAGCTTTTGAGTCCTTTGATTTTTCTGAATTTGATGTGGTGATTTCCGTCACGTCAGCTGAAGCAAAAGGAATTATTACCAGGCCAGAAACCCTTCATTTATGCTATTGTTTAACGCCTACCCGCTATTTATGGAGCGGCTACCGTCATTATTATAAAAATCCCCGTTATGGTCTTTTAAATCCTTTGGCCAAAGTTTTGCTTCGGCCCATGCTTTTAAAGCTTAAACAATGGGACAAAATCGCTAGCCAGAGACCGGATTATTATTTGGCTATTTCTAAAACAGTTAAGAAAAGAATAAAAAAATATTATCAAAGAGACTCAAAGGTTATTTATCCAGCAGTTGATGTAAATAAATTTAAATCAACTAGACGCTATTTACTAGACGCTGGACGCTATTTTCTTGTTGTTTCTCGGCTGGTTTCTTATAAGCGGGTGGATGTTATTGTAGATGCCTTTAATCAACTAGGGTTGCCTTTAAAGATAATTGGCGATGGAAGTGAAAGAAAATATTTAGGAGCCAAAGCTAAGAAAAATATAGAATTTTTAGGACAGGAGTTGACGGACAATCAATTGGTAGGTTATTATCAAGAATGTTTAAGTTTGGTTTTTGCGGGTGAAGAAGACCTTGGTTTGGTTTCTTTAGAAGCTCAGGCTTGCGGTAAACCAGTGATTGCTTATAAAATGGGAGGAGTGGGAGAAACAGTTATTGATGGTAAAACCGGCATCCTGTTTTATCCCCAAACCAGTCAAGCCTTGATTAAGGCAGTGAAAAATTTTAAAGCCGAGAATTTTGAAACCAAAGAGATTCGCCAAAATGCTTTAAAATATAGTGAGAAAATTTTTTGTCAAAAATTTAAAGCCAAAGTGGAGGATTTATGGCTGAAACACCAAAAATTGATATAAAAGCAGTGGTTTTTGCGGGTGGAGTGGGGACAAGGATGTGGCCCTTGAGCCGGACACAGAGCCCAAAACAATTTGAGAAAATGGTAGACAACAAATCTACGGTTCAATTAACAGTTGCTCGCCTTCGTCCCGAGGTCGACTGGGGCAATATTTACCTTTCCACGGGCGAAGTTTATGCCCCTTTGGTAAAAAAACAGCTTCCCCGGATTCCCAAGAAGAATATTGTGGGTGAGCCAAAAATGAGAGATGTGGCCGGAGCCGTTGGTCTGATGGCGGCTATTATTGCTAAAAAGGACCCGGATGGTCCTTTGGCAATTTTATGGAGCGACCACATTATGAAGCGAGTAGGTCAGTTTAAAAAAGCTTTAAGAGTAGGAAGCGAATATATTAGAAAGAATCCTGATAAGATTTTATTTCTAGGGCACAAACCTCGTTACGCTAATCAGAATTTAGGCTGGGTGCAGATGGGGAAGGAACTTAAAAAACTTAATGGCTTCAGAATTTTTGAGTTCAAAAGCTGGAAGTATAGGCCGGACTTTGAATTAGTCCAGAAATTTTTTAAAGATAAAAAATATAGCTGGAATCCAGGCTACTTTATCTCTACGCCTAAATTTATTCTCAATCAGTACCAAAGATTTATGCCTCAGATGTATAAAAAGATAATGGAATTACAGCAAGCCTACGGAAGATTTAGTTATAAAAGAAAATTGAAGAAAATTTATCCTACTTTTGAAAAGATCTCTTTTGATGACGCCATTTTAGAAAGGTTAGAACCGGAAAAAGCCGTGGTGATGTCCGTTGATTTTGGCTGGAGCGATTTAGGGACTTGGTTGGCACTAAAAGAAGCTTTACAGAAATCCAATAAAGATAATGTGGCTAAAGGGAAAGTATTTTTATATCAATCAGAAGACAGTTTAGTTTACAACTGTTCTGACCAACTGCTGACCGCCATCGACCTTAAAGGCATGGTTGTTGTTAATACGGAAGATGTTCTTTTAGTTTGTCCTAAAGAATCAATGAAAAATATTAAGAAAGTAGTTAATCAATTTAAAGAAAATAAAAATTACAAAAAGTTCACTTAAAAAAAATAATGGGTTATCAAGAAATTAAAAGGGTATTAGACCTTTCATTAGCCCTATTTTTAGCTATCCTGTTTTTTCCTATCTGGATAATTGTGCCCCTGGTGGTTTTAATTGACTCCGGTCGGCCTATTTTTTACCGTCACCGTCGGGTAGGTAAAGGCGGGAAAGAATTTTGGTTGTATAAATTTAGGAGTATGGTGGTTAATGCGGATAAGATGTTGCTTTGGAATAAAAGACTTTTAGCCGAATTCAAAAACAGTGATTGGAAGCTTGAGAATGACCCCCGGATAACCAAATTAGGCAGGATTTTACGTAATTTAACCATCGATGAGTTTCCTCAGTTGTTCAATGTTTTTAAGGGAGAGATGAGCATGATTGGGCCGAGAGCTTATGTTAAGAATGAGTTAAAAGAACAAGGCAAAAAATATCCCTCGACTAAAAAATATATTGAAACCATTCTTGCCGTCAGGCCGGGAATCACCGGTGTTTGGCAAACCTCAGGTAGAAACGAAATCCCCTTTACTCAAAGAGCAAAAATGGACTATGATTATGTCAGGAAAATGTCCTTTTGGGAGGATTTAAAAATTATTTTGAAAACACCCAAGGCCATGATTTCTAAATGGTAGAAGGTTTACAAAAGATTAAGGTAGGTGAGGAAAAAGAGTCTGTCCAAGACGAATCGGCGCCGGCGGTAAAAAAATCTAAATTGGGCAAGCGCATTTTAATTTTTCCCCTCGTTTTATTTTCTTTACTGGTTTTAATTGCTCTGCCTGGTTTCCTTTTGGCCCGACCCTTAATTAATTCAGTTCAAAAAACTTATAACTTAGCCCAGGAAGCATATCAGGCAGGAAAAAGTCAGGATTTGGTGACCACGGAGGTAAAACTAAAAGAAACCCAAGATGCCCTTCAAGAGACTCGGCAAAAATATCAAAAATTGGCTTGGCTTAAAGTTATTCCTTTTTTAAGAGCTTATTATAAAGACGGAGAATATGGTTTAAATGCGGTTGCCAATGGTTTGGAGGCAGGAAAAATTTTGGTAGAGGCAATTACTCCTTATGCTGATGTTTTGGGTTTTAAAGGGCAGGGAAGTTTTATGGGCGGAACAGCCGAAGACCGGATTGCCAAGATTGTTCAAACCTTAGATAAAGTGACGCCGAAATTAGACGAGGTATCCGCCAAATTAAAACTAGTTGAGGAAGATGTAGAAAAGATTAACCCCCAGCGTTATCCTGAGGAAGTTAAAGGTAAGAAAATCAGGGGAAGAATAGAAAAACTCAAAACCACGATTAAAGAAATAACCTTAGGCATTGACGAAGCTCGGCCCATTATTAAGGTTTTGCCCCAAATTTTAGGCTACCCTGATTCTAAAGATTACCTGGTAATTTTTCAAAATGACGGCGAACTAAGAGCGACGGGTGGATTTATGACCGCTTTTTCCGTTTTACATTTAGAATCAGGCAAGGTCAAACCGGAAAAGAGCGACGACATTTATTCGTTGGATAAAAAGCTTAAGAGCCATTTGAAGCCGCCGGAGCCAATTGAAAAATACCTTTTCAGCACCGAATATAGCGCCAAGCTGGTGCCTTATTTCTATTTGAGGGATATGAATTTTTCTCCTGATTTTAAAGTTTCCATGGAAACTTTTAAGACTTATTATGATAAAGTTCCGGGTGAATATGAAGTTGACGGTATTATTACGGTTGACACTTATGTTTTAAGAGATTTAGTTACCATTTTGGGCCCGGTTGATGTGCCCGGTTACGGCACTTTTACCATAGAACCAGATGAACGCTGCCATAACATCCCTAATATTATTTGTGAGCTGGAATACATTGTCGATGAGCCTTTACCGACTCAATCAGGCAACCGGAAGCAGACTATTTTGGGGCCAATGATGCAGCAAATTTTGCTTAAGGCGATGGGTAGCCCTAAAAATTTATGGCCTCAGCTCTTTACTACCGGCCTGAGATTGGTAAAAGAAAAACACGTTTTATTTTATTTAACCAATGGAGAGATTCAACAAGCGGTTGAGGCTTTTAATGCGGCCGGCAGGATTAAAGATTTCGAGGGCGACTATCTCCATATTAATGATTCCAATTTTGGAGGGGCTAAGGCCAACATGTTTACTAAACAATCAGTGGAACAGGAGATTGAGATTGCTGAGTCAGGCAGAGTGACTAAAACTTTGACGATTGTTTACGAAAATCCGGAACCGATGGATGATTGCTATTTGGAAAGAAAAGGCGGTTTATGCTTAAACAGCATTCTTCGTAATTATTTTAGAATTTATGTCCCTCAGGGCTCCAAACTAATAGAAGCTTTGGGTTCAGAGGAAGAGGTAAAGACGCAGGAAGAGTTGGGTAAAACTTATTTTGATGGTTTCTTGACTGTCCGCGGTGAAGGCGGCCGGGCAAAATTGGTGATTAAATATGAATTGCCTTTTACGGTTAATCCGGATGATAATTTTAAACTCTTGATCCAAAAGCAGCCAGGCACTTTAGGACATAAATACAAAGTTATTTTTGGCGAACAGGTTGAAGAGTTTGACCTTAGAACCGATCGAGAGTTTGTATTTGACTTTTAGTCAGGAAACGTCATTCCTGAAATTAATTCAGGACAGGCTCCGAATCCTGATATTCATCAGGACAAGCCTTATTGAAGGAAACGTCATCCTGAACTTGTTTCAGGATCTATATAATCTCCCCATATAAGTCTTTAAATCGAGGATTTTTTAATTTAATAAGATTTAATTTCCATTGGCGATGCCAATTTTTTAATTGTTTTTCTCTTCGTATAGCTTCTTCAATTGATTCAAAACATTCATAATAGAGTAACTTTGTTAGTTTATATTTTTGGCTAAAACCTTTAACTAAATGTTGTTTATGCTGGTAAACTCTTTTGATTAAATTAGAAGTTACTCCAATGTATATTGTAGGCCTATTATTACCAATAAAGTAAACATATCCTTTGTCTTTTGACATTAATTAAGTATACTTAATTAAAATGTTGAAATAAATTAGATGCTGAAATGAGATTCTGAAATAAATTCAGAATGACGAGGATATGAAAACCTACAAAACAGAAGCTTTCGTGATTAAAAGAATCAATTTTGGTGAGGCGGATAAAATTCTAACAGTTTATTCTAAGCATTATGGCAAGATTCGCTGTTTGGCTAAAGGAGTGAGAAAATTAACTTCCCGTAAAGCCGGTGCCCTAGATCTTTTTAACCAAGTAGTTATTTTTGTCGCCAAAGGCAAAAATTTGGACTTAATCACCGAGGCTAGGATTTTGAGATCTTTTAGCAGCTTTAAAAAAGACCTGAAAAAAGTGGCTTTGGCTTATAAATTTGTGGAATTAGTCGACCGCTTAAATGCTGAAAATCAAGCCAATCATTCAGTCTACCAACTTTTACTTGATTCTTTAAGAAAACTGACTCGTTCCCAGGTGAACTTAAGTCAACTCTCTTTAGATTTTAAAAAAGATCTTTTGCAGTGGACAGGTTTTGGCTTGCCTGATGAGATTAGCAACCGGAGTTTAAACGAAGCTTTAGAAAAAATTATCGAAAAAAAGATTAACTCTCATTCTCTCTTGAAAAAGGTGATGGATTGAAGGTAGAATAAAATTTATGAAAAACTTGATGCAAAAGATTGTTTCACTTTCTAAACGCCGGGGTTTTATTTTCCCCTCCTCAGAAATTTACGGCGGTTTTGGCGGCTTCTGGGATTTTGGCCCTCTGGGAGTGTTACTGAAAAACAATCTTAAGAAAATTTGGTGGCATGATTTGGTAGAGGTTAATGACAATATTTATGGCCTTGATTCCACTATTATTCTTAATCCCAAGGTTTGGCAGGCGAGCGGTCATACCGGACCAGGATTTGCCGACCCCCTGCGAGAATGTAAAATCTGTCACCATCGTTTTCGGGGAGACGATTTGAAGACAGATAAATGCCCTGATTGCGGCGGAGAATTAACTAAGGAAAAGAAATTTAATATTTTAGTCAAGACTTTTATTGGGCCGGTAGAGGATCAATCAACCCTAAGCTATTTAAGGGGTGAAACTTGTCAGGGAATATTTGTTAACTTTAAAAATGTAGTCGATGTGGTTAGACCAAAGATGCCTTTTGGGATTGCTCAGATTGGTAAAGCTTTTCGCAATGAAATTACTCCCGGTAATTTTAACTTTCGTTCTCGGGAATTTGAACAAATGGAGTTAGAGTTTTTTGTCAGGCCCGGTGAAGATGAGAAATGGTTCGAATTTTGGAAAAAAGAAAGAATGAAATGGCATTTATCTTTAGGGATTAAAAAAGACAAACTTCGTTTTTACGAGCATCCTCAGGAAAAACTGGCCCATTATTCAAAAAGAACGGTGGATGTGGAATATAAATTTCCTTTTGGCTGGGGTGAGATCGAAGGGGTGGCTAATCGAACTGATTTTGATTTAAAAAATCACAGCCAGCAGTCGGGCAGAGACTTAAGTTTTACTGATGAAAAAGGAAAGAAATTCTATCCTTATGTGATTGAACCTTCAGTAGGAACCGACCGTTTAGCCTTAACTCTTTTAGTTGATGCTTATACTGAAGAAAAGGATCGAGTCGTTTTAAAACTGGAGCCATGTTTGTCACCCTATCAAGTGGCGGTTTTCCCTCTTTTGAGAAACAAGCCTCAGTTAGTCAGTCTGGCTAAAAAAGTTTACCAGGGTTTACAAAAAGAGCTTATTTGTGTTTGGGATGAGCGGGGCAATATCGGCAAGCGTTATTATGCTCAGGACGAGATTGGCACGCCTTGGTGCGTCACCATTGACTTTGACTCCTTAAAAAATCAGGATCTTACTGTCAGAGACAGGGATACGATGAAACAAAAAAGAGTGAAAATCAGTAAGTTAAAAGAATACTTTGACTCTAAACTTAAATAATTTAGAACTTTTATTTTTTCAAGGGTTATTTTTATGAAAAAGATACTGTTAATTGTAGTCATTTTTATCATTTTAGGAGTTGGTGGTTTTTTTGTTTATAAAAAGGTGATCAGTAGGCCTAAAGATGAGGCTAGAAAAACCATTACCAGTAAAAAACCGGAGGTTAACCTTTTAGAGCGGGAGAAAAGACCTTATGTGACTCTTATTCCCCGAGCTGATGGCCGTGAAGTTTCCATGACCATTAATGACCTGAAAAACCAAGAAGAGCTGGTGGAATATGAGCTTGAATATCAAGCCGGCAGTATGCTTCAAGGGGCGGGCGGCAGAATTGATTTTAGTGAAGAACCGGCGCCGGTGACCAAGAAGCTCTTATTCGGCTCCTGCTCCAAAGGTAAATGTAAATATGACGAAGATGTTTCCGGAGGCAGTCTGACTTTATACTTTACCGGCCAAGAAGAATATGGTTTGAAAACGGAATTTACTTTAAATAAGATGGAAGATAAAAAAGGTGTTTTTACTTCCAGAGATGTTAAAACTAGCTTAGATGTGGGAGAAAAGGGTTTAGATAATGATGTTTTTGTGATCGTGGCTTCAACCATGGGGTTGCCTGCCTCGCCGGCAGGCGGGCCGAGTGAAGTAGGGGGAGAAGTGGTAGCTGGTCCAATTGGATTTTTTACCGCCGAGAAACAGACAATTAAAAAAGCGACCTTGACTTTTAAAGGCATTAAAGCAGAAGGAAACTTGAAAGTTTTAGGCTGGGACGGAAGCAATTGGCAAGAATATGAGACAAAATTAGAGGATAATACGGCCACTGCCCAGGTTGACCAATTAGCCACTTTTGTTTTGGTTAAATAAGAGAACAGGAATAACTTTGTCTATATTTTGTATCAGATATGGTAAAATAATTAATATGGACGAAAAAAAAGAGATAACTCCCGAAAATTGTCGTTTTCGGGTAACCACTAAACCTCGGGCAGAAGGCACCCTCGGGAACGAAAATATATGTGCTCCAAGCTTTGGCAGCCAAGGAGGTTTTAGTAGTACTTTAGTCTGTTTGAAGCAAGGAGATGGACAATACGCCCATCTTTGCCCCCTCGAGCAAGCTTTAAAAGCCGACGAGTTTTTTAGAGAACGGAAATTAGCAGAGTTAGATAAAAGTTTAGCTAGGTTAAAAGATTTAGGTTATATTGATTAGTAGAATTTATGCCTCCACAGCAATTTCCTGAGCCCACGGTCGGCGCCTTGATTTAGAGCCTTATACCAGGAAAGTAATCAAAGAATATAAAAAATAATTATAGTGTCTGAGTTGGCGTGAAAACGCTAGAACTGCTTCTTGACAGTTTCCGTGAAAATATATAAAAATAGATAATAGTGGCATAAAGTGGTGAAAAAGGGTGCTTAATCATCCAGAGGACGATAAATGTTAATTGGTAATTATCAGGGTAAATTAGATTTGGAAAAAGGAAGAACCGCTCTTCCCAAGAAGTTTCGTTCTTTATTGGGCAAAAAAGTAATTATTACCGCCGGATATGAGAAATCTTTAATGATTATTAGCCTTGACTCTTGGGAGAAAGTCGTCGGTCAGATTGTTAATAAGCCTTTTATTTCTGGTTCTGCCCGAGAAACTGACCGGTTTTTGCTTGGTTCTGCTTTTGAGGTAGAACTTGATAATCAGGGAAGAATGATTATTCCTGTTTCTTTAAGAAGTTATGCCGCTTTGTCCGCTGATATTGTTTTTGTTGGCATCGGCAATCGAGTTGAAGTTTGGGATCAGACAGGCTGGGAAAAACACCAGCAATATTTAGATGAAAATATCAGCCAGATAAGCGAGAAACTTGATGAAACAGAGAACAAATAGGGCTAAAGAGGGCTCGAAACCCTTTCATCAGCCCGTACTTTTAAAAGAAGTAATAGAATTTTTAAATATCAAACCCGGTGAGGTTTATATTGATGCCACTGTCGGCGGCGGAGGCCACACAGCGGCGATTTTGAAGAAAGGAGGCAGGGTTTTTGGCTTAGACCGCGATCCTGAAGCAGTAAGTTTTGCTAATCAACGTTTAAAATCTGTCTGCCCTAACGCTGATTATCAAATTGTTCAAGGTAATTTTGTTGATTTAGAAAAGATTATGGTTAGCCATCAGGTTCAACGGCCGGCTGGAATCCTTTTCGACCTGGGGGTTTCATCCCATCAGTTAGACAAGAAAGAACGCGGTTTTTCCTTTTCAGCTGAAGCACCCTTAGACATGCGGATGGAACCCTCATTAGCCGTTAAAGCGGCTGACTTAATCAACGGTCTGCATCAAGGAGAACTGGAAAAGCTTTTTTCCCGCCTGGGTGAAGAACTTTTGGCCGTACCCATTGCTAAAGTGATTGTTCGGGCCCGGAAGAGAGCGGCAATTAAGACTACTAAACAATTGGCCGCAATCGTCAGCCGAGTTTATCAAAGGAGGTATAGAAGCAAAAGTAGGATTCATCCGGCGACTAAAGTGTTTTTAGCCCTAAGGATTGCGGTTAATGACGAGCTTAATAATTTAAAAGAAGGTTTAGTTCAGGCAATGAGGGTTTTAAAGAAAAAGGGTCGGTTAGTGGTAATTAGTTTTCATGGCTTGGAAGATAAAATAGTCAAAGATTTTTTTAAGAAAGGAGGTCAATCAGAATGGTGGGAGATTTTAACCAAAAAACCAGTTGTTCCCCAAGAGGAGGAAATAAAAGACAATCCTCGCTCTCGCAGCGCCAAGCTGAGAGCCGTGGAAAAAATCTAACCAAAAGGAAAAAATTGTTTTATTTCATCCCCTTGTTTTTAATGGTTGTTTTAGGTGTGGCCCAAATATACTTTTCGACGCAATTAGCCACTAAAGGTAAAAAAATCACCACCTTAGAAAAAGAAACGCAAATTTTAGAGGAGGAAAACAAAAATTTAAAAAGCGAAATTGCCTCTTTTGGCGGCCTAAATAAACTTTTAAGCCTGGCGGCGGAAAAAGGTTTTACTAAAGACTTTCAGATTATTAACTTAAGTAGTAAAGTTCCTGTAGCCCTGAACCCATAATTTTATCCCGCAGTCCCGACGTAACGTCGGGGTACGGGATGAAAACTATTACTTTTTAGGAACTGCAGATTTAAAAAATCTGCAGAGTTTTCATGAAAAAGAAATTTACTAACTGGCGACCCCTAGTTTTAGTGGTCGTTTTTTTTACTCTTTTTTTACTCATTCTGCTGCGTTTATTTTATTGGCAGGTTTTAGCCAGCGAAAAACTGCTTCAACTGGCTAAAAATCAATACCATTCTCAAGAAGAAATCATGCCCAATCGGGGAGAAATATTAGCGACCGACGGCTTTCCCTTGGTGACTAACAAAAAAGCCTATTTACTTTATAGTGCTCTAGGCCAATTGGACAAGCCCAGCGACGAAGTGGCGGAAACCTTAGCGCCTTTATTAATTGAACCTGAGAATGTTGAAGCCAGTCTGTCAGCTGAAGAAAAAGAAAAATTAACTAAAAATTTGATTAAAGACAAAGAAGAAGACTTAAAGACAAAGCTAAGTTTAGACCTTTCCTGGATTATTTTGGAGCATAAACTTTCTGAAGAAATTAAAGAAAAGATAAAGCAGTTGGAAATAACTGGTTTAGGTTTTGAAAACGAATCAACCAGATTTTATCCTGAAGCTTCAATGGCTGCTCATCTCCTGGGTTTTGTCGGTAAAAATGAGACCGGTTTGGACACGGGTTATTTTGGACTGGAAGGTTTTTATGATATGGAGCTTAGAGGCAGGCAGGGAGTTCTTATCCAAGAAAAAGACGCCGCCAACAGGCCGATCTTGGTCGGCTTTTTTTCCACCGAGGAAAAAAAGGACGGCCAAAATTTGGTTTTGCATTTAGACCGAACGGTTCAGTTTATCGTCGAACAAGAATTGGAAAAAGCAGTCAAAAGATATGGAGCCAAATCTGGCTCGGTCATTATTATGGATCCTAATACCGGTGGGATTATAGCCATGGCCAGCTGGCCTAAATTTGAACCGCAAAAATATTTTAAATCGGATAAAACTCTTTTTAAAAATCCTCTTATTTCTGATACCTATGAACCGGGCTCCACTTTCAAAATTTTTGTCATGGCCGCCGCCTTAGATAGTGAAGCGGTAGAAAAGGAAACCAAATGTGATGTTTGTGACCACGCCCTGAAAATTGATAAATATGAAATTAAAAATTGGAATGATAAATATCATCCTCAGTCGACCATGGATGAAATCATCCAGCATTCAGATAATATTGGGATGGTTTTTGTCAGCCGCAAACTGGGTTTAGATAATTTCTTAAAGTATATTAAAGATTTTGGTTTTGGTCAGGAAACTAATATTGACCTTCAAGGAGAAGCGGCCAGTCCTTTAAGGCCTGATAATCAATGGAGTGAAGTTGATTTGGCCACGGCTGCTTTTGGGCAAGGAATCACGGTGACCGGCATCCAAATGGTTCAGGCCTGTAGTGTCATTGCCAACGGCGGCTGGTTAATAGAGCCTCAAGTGGTTAAAAAAGTCATTTCGGGCAAGGAAGAAATAGAAATGAAAGTAAAAAAAATCAGACAAGTAATTAAGCCTAAAACAGCCAGAATAGTTAAAGAAATGATGGTTCAAGCGGTGGACAAAGGAGAAGCCAGTTACCTGAAGAAAAAAATACCCGGATTTAAGATTGCCGGTAAAACCGGCACCGCCCAGATTCCGGTGGCCGGGCACTATGACGAAGAAAAAACCATTGCTTCATTCATTGGTTTTGCTCCGGCGGATAAACCCCGATTGGTGATGCTGACCAGTCTGCGGGAGCCAGAAGCCTCTCCTTGGGGCTCAGAAACAGCCGCCCCTTTATTTTTTAATATTGCCAAACAACTTTTCCCCTATTATGGCATTCAACCGGAGTAAATTGATATAATACTTAATGTTTATGGCAAAGCTATTAAAAACAGTTAGGAACTGCTCCTTTATTTGTCGATTAAGAGGGTTAATCCCCGAAGTTTTAGTCAACTACATTTATCATTTCCCCCAAGCCTTGTTAGCCATTAGCTATTATGGTTATCCGGCCAAAGATTTAAAAGTGATTGGGGTAACCGGTACGGACGGCAAAACTACCACCGCCACTTTAATTTATGAGATTTTAAAAAAGGCCGGCTTGAAAACTGCCCTGATTTCCACGGTTTCGGCCAAAATCGGAAGCAAAGATTTACCGACTGGCCTTCATGTAACTTCACCCCATCCCTGGGAACTGCAAAGACTTTTAAAATTAATCAGAGACAAAGGATTTAAGTATCTGGTTTTAGAAACCACCTCTCATGGTCTGGAGCAATTCAGGCTTTTGGGAGCCAATTTTTACATTGGTTTAATTACTAACGTTACTCATGAGCATTTAGACTACCATAAGACTTTTAAAAACTATCTCAAAGCCAAAGCCAAACTTTTTAAAAAGACTAAATTCAGCGTTTTAAATCAAGATGATAGCTCTTTTGCTCCGCTCAAAAAAGTGGCGTCAGGTAAAATCATTAGTTATGGCCTAAAAAGCGGTGATTATCATCTCAAAAACTTTGCTTTTAAAACCAGACTTTTGGGAGAATACAATTTATACAACTGTTTGGCCGCCATTAGCGTCGCTAAAACCTTAGGCATCAAAAATGAGGTTATTCGTCAAGTAATCGCCGATTTTAAAGGGATGATTGGCCGCATGGAGGAGATAAAAACCAATAAAGGATTTAGGGTTTTTGTTGACTTTGCCCACACGCCCAATGGGCTTAAAAATGCCCTAAAAACCCTTAAAAGCCTAAAACCTGAGCATCTAATGGCTGTTTTTGGTGCCGCCGGATTAAGGGACCGAACGAAAAGACCTTTAATGGGGCAAGTTGCCTGTCAACTGGCTGATAAAGTGATTTTAACTGCCGAAGATCCGCGAACAGAAGCAGTTAATCAAATTATTAAGGCAATAGCTAGCGGTTGCAAGAGCCAGGATAAGATTATTAAAGAACCAGACAGGCAGAAGGCGATTAATTTAGCCCTTAAAATGGCCCAGAAAGGCGATATTGTTGGTATTTTTGGCAAGGGCCATGAACAATCTCTGTGTTTTGGGACCCAAGAATACCCCTGGTCAGACCAGGAGGCAGTTAAAAAAGCCCTGAAGAAAAAATAAAATGAATTTTCCCTTAATTGACCAATTTTTTAACCTTAAAGACTTCCGTCATCAAAGTCTTTTTAAGAAGATTAAATATCCCTGGGAGATTTTAAAAAGACTTGACCAATATGTCTCCGAGTTTTTAAAAGAAAAAAAGAAAAAAGACGTTTTTATTGGTCAAGGAGTCAAAATTGATGAGTCAGCCAGAATCAAAGGGCCGGTTCTAATTGGTAAAAATACGGTTATTGGTTTTGGAGCTCTACTAAGAGGGCCTCTTATTATTGGTGACAACTGCATCATTGGTAGGAGCGAGATTAAACATTCGATTCTTTTAAATCAGGTTTTCGCGGAGCACTTTAATTATATTGGCGACAGCATTATTGGTAACAAAGTTAATTTTGGGGCCGGAACAAAAGTGGCCAATTTAAGATTTGACTGGCAG